>Ga0065711_1005531_pt1 | contig 19952 bp, 15 predicted proteins | sample Hoacrofraction12_FD_59098 | JGI IMG/M metagenome (GOLD analysis project Ga0065711, IMG submission 59098) | Hoatzin crop microbial communities from Cojedes, Venezuela - Epithelial fraction 12 v2 (version 2) | ecosystem: Host-associated > Birds > Digestive system > Esophagus > Crop | place... | reverse complement strand
TGTCCTGTAAAAGATGGGGTAAACTACATTTGACAGCCGATAGGACAAAAGAGCCATATATTTGTCCTTATTACTTAAGGCATCAAAACCACACACCCAAAGCAACAAGCAGATTCAAACAGAAGCCATACCATGCTGTCTGAGCAGACACAAACTGTACTGAGTTCAACAAGACACGGAGGAATAAGAGCAGTAAGAATGTAACTACCAAAATATACATGTCTATTGAAAACATTGTTAAACTGGATCTTGCAAACGTCTAAAGGTGAAACACCTTATGCTCAAGGTTTCAGACCACAGAGAAAACTACACTAAGGATCAAGGAGATACAAAGCAACAAAATACAGGTTTGTCATCTAGAAAGAGTATTCTAAAAGGAACAGAAATGCAACCGTGAAAAAAAATAAGTGTTGTAAACCAAGAGGTACAAAGGAAACGTGGAAGTACTTAGGGCTGAAATCACCCAGTTGAAGGAAGAGACCAGAAGTTATTCTGGGGCAGGTGGAGGCAGGCAGACAGCAGAAGCCGACAGTGTTGCGTCACTAAACTTGCGGATTCCAATGGTAAAATAGGACACAAAAAAGAAGTTCATATTGAAACAGTGGAATATGAGAGTCAGTGAAGGAGCAGGAAGACAACTCAAGAACCTTCAGTTTCAAATGGACCTAAAGATGGAAAGCTTACTGCAATTATGGCTAAGAAAAAAAAAAAGGATGTGGCAGCAGTTAAGATTAAATCTTCTGAATAACAGCTTCAGCTGCAGAAGTACTGTTTTTATTGGAGCAAGAATTATAACTATTCAACATCTGTAAGAACAGGAACTGAGGGCTGATAAAAGTCTACTTTTAAGACACTGAGAGCAAACAGTAAATTAAATCCTACTTTCAGACATGTGAATGAAAAGATACAACCACTAAAAACCAACTCATCCAACAAGTGTTGTGTGCCTGCCTGGCAACATTAGTGAAAAAATAATAGGCATGAAAAAGCCATTATGATAATGAATATTGCAGTGAGAACAGGCCAAAGGTTCTATAAACCTAAAATCTGTCCTTGATAATAAAAATGCACACAAATTTAAAAGTTGTCCACTACACATGAGCCTTCAAGTTTAATCACTTTCAAACTTATAAAACTAATCAAATCCCCTACTTCCACAGAAACCCTGTAGAATGACAAACAGAATAAAAGTAGCGCAGAATAAAGACAGTACTGGCTGTTATACTGAATATCTCCAAGTGATGGAAACACTCTGAAATGGCAGAAAGTTAAAAAAAAAAACTATTAAAATACATAGCTAGCACAAACTATCCTTCAGACATAAAAAATAAGCCTGAAAAATCATAAAAGTCATTGTAGCAATGACTACAAAACATATTTATGCAGTCCAGTGCTCTGTTTCCATCTGTCACACACCTCCTATTTCCACAAAATTGTCAGTACATCAGTTTCCATTCACACAGAGCCCAACTTTTCCCTGCCAAAATTCACTGTTCTGAACAGATGTAGTTTCTCTGCACAGCGAGCAGCACAAGGTACTTAGCATATTAAAGCCCTTCACAAGTAAACCAAAGAACACAACAGATCAGATTCTCATGTCATCAAAAAAATCAGTTATTGCTTGAAAGACGCAAGTCGAAAAAAACAAACCAATCAAAAGCCTAACAGTGTCGTGGTTTAACCTGGCAGCTGGCAACTACGCACTAGACAGCCACTCGCTCACCTTTTCCCTTTCCCCCCACCGGCATGAGGAGGAGAATGGACAAAAGGTAAAACTTGTGCGCTGAGATAAAGACAGTTTAATAAGACAACAAAGGAAATACTACTACTAACAATAATAATTACAAATATGTAAAACAAGCTATACACGATACAATTCATTTTTCTCGCTACTCCACAACCAATTGCGTAGCCAGTGCCCAAGCAACAATCACAGAACCCAGGGGTTTCACGGAGCTCACAAATTTCATGGATGTCACCAAACTCACAAATTTTGCATAACTCACTAAACTCACAGAAGAGACCAAATTCCCAGAAAAGTTTAAACTCACAGAAAAGAGGAGATTCACAGAAAAGAGGAGATTCACAGAAAAGAGGAGATTCACAGAAAAGAGGAGATTCACAGAAAAGAGGAGATTCACAGAAAAGAGGATTCCTGCCCCCCAACCAACCCCTTTTATATACAGAGCACTACATCTACGGTATGGAAAACTTCCATTGGCCAGCTTGGGTTAGCTGTCTGGCTGTGCTCCCTCCCAGTTCTCGCACACCTGCTCATCAGCCAGACATGGGAAACTGAAAAAAGTCCTTGATTTCTTAGCAACAGCTAAAGACATCAGTGTTACCAACATTCTTCTCATACTAAATCCACAACACAGCAGCTACTTTGAGGAAAATTACCTCTATCCCAGTCTAAACCAGGACACACATGCACAGTACGTTAATATATTTGAAGTAAATTACTTTCATGAGGGCTTTCACGAGTTTTTCTTCAAACAACACAAGAGATGATATAATACTAATACTTGTATGTAAAACATATGCCAAATAATTTTATGACTTTGTCAGTTAAAAAATCATATTAAAAGTCAAAGCACACACATTTCAAATATATAGGAAACATAACAAGTGTTTACCTTAAGTTTGAATTCAAGCTGTGGTAGAACAGAAAGCAAGAGGTGACTGTCGATATTGTATAACTCCAGAATCAAGTCAAACACGTGCTCTGACAGGTCACTAATTGAGGTTTTACCAAGCATGAGGACCTGATTGAAGAACTGGAAGATAAAACAGATTATAAATCAACAGCAAGAGTACATATACACTCTTATAAATCCTGTGCTTCTCTACCACTAAATCTACGTTCTCACACTACAACATTTATTTCACCACTCAAAAATAAAAGGGGGAGGGGGGGACAGCATTGGGCACACATAGATCAGGATTCTGTAGTAGAAATCACAGAATCATAGAATAGTTTGGGTTGGAAGGGATCTTTAGAGGTCATCTAGTCCAACTCTCCTGCAGCAAACAGGGACATCTTCAACTAGACCAGGTTGCTCAGAGGCCCGACTAACCTGGCCTTGAATGTTTCCAGGGATGGGGCATCTACCACCTCTCTGGGAAGCCCATTCCAGTGCCTCAGCACCCTCAGAGTTAAAAACTTCTTCCTCATATCCAGTCTCAATCTATCCTCTTCTAGTTTAAAACCCCTTGTCCTATCGCTACAAGCCCTACTAAAAAGTTTGCCCCCTCTTTCCTTTAGGCCCCATTCAGGTACTGAAAGGCTGCAATCAGGTCTCCCTGCAGCCTTCTCTTCTCCAGGCTGAACAGCCCCAACTCTCTCAGCCTTTCCTCACAGGAGAGGTGCTCCAGCCCTCAGATCATTTTTGTGGCCCATCTTAAAATATCATGTGTTGTGTTCAATATTAAACATAAAGGAAAACACATAAAAAGTGATGTTTAGTTTACCACAGCAAGCCTACAAATAATATAAGAAACACGACTTTGCAGGAGTTCCAGCGCATAGGATCTTTCTACGATGTAACTATATCTGGAGATCTTTCACTCTTGAGGACAATCACTTTAATAGCATCCTAACATTTAGTTAAAACAAGACTGAAACAACTGGCTAATTACTACACCACGCAGTTGACAGGTTAAGAAGTTGTAAGCAAAAGCATAATAATTAATAACTGACTGTTCCAGAATTTGAATTTACAAGCAGCATAACGCAGCTGTAAAGCAATTATTCTTTCTTGGTAAACTTCAGAGGTTTGAGGGAAGCTTCATACTTCTCATAAAAGAAAATATTTTCTAATATCATATATTAATTCCACACTACTTTCAACCATATCCTCTCATAATAGATGGGCAAGAAGTAACTAAATAGGAGTATACTACCCTCAACCCGTAAGGGCGATGGCATAATTTGGGAATTTTTTCTTCTCTTTGGGTTAAAACAATAGACAATTGTGGCTAAACAAATTAATACTATTTCCATCTGCCACTAAGGCAACAGAATACACTTAACTGGCACTTCAGTTGCCTATTCCCAAAGCTGGGACAAATAAACATCACAACCCCCTGTACCTGACAAGCTTAATCGTATCAGTAAAGAAACTAAAAACATTAAAATTAACACTTTTTAAAGTTACAAAGTGAACCCAAACAGGTGATGCAATACAAAGTCATCAGTTTCTAGTAATAACAACTAGAAAATTACAGAGAAGCGCTTTAACTTTCATTCCAAGTTAAAGACTCCATACTGTCTTTGCAGAAAAGTTTTTCTTTCTGGACACAAAGTTGCCTAGAAAGTACATATTCCTGGCTAGGCAACTAACTCCTACTGTGTCTTAAATATGTTTTAAGAAAGAAAGTAACTTTCAAAACAAAGAAACCAGACTGCATAATATTTCCCTCTTGTGGGAAACCAAGAACAGAAGACTGTATGTACATACTTTGCATAAGAGGAAGATTCTTATTGTACAGACTTCCTTAAAACCCACAAAATATCACCCAGTTCGTAATCTGACCTTACAGACGAACATTAAAAACATGTTCCCACATAGCAATACCTTCTCAAACAGCAGATTTGACTAACAGTTTTGGAGTAGAAGTTTTCACTGAATATTTTTTTAAATCATAGAAGGTACCCGCTTTCCAAGTACCACAAGTGTTACAAGTCTGAAAGCAACAAAAAAAGACTGAAAATTTTCTATTGTTTTCAAGCTCCTGAGGTTTTGGATAGCTGCCTTAAGACCTGCTAAATCCTTAACTACTTTAAATAAAAAAGTGTCATTTTTTTTTTGTCTATTGTGCAACTTAATTAAGAGCATACTCCTGTCTGAACTTTACTTCCTCTCGTCCCTCTTCTCTTGCAATGTCTAAGATGTCTACACTTAACTGGGCTACAACCCTCAATCCACTTGATGGTCTTTTTCCTTACTATCTATTCTTGGATTCCATTTCGTCTTCCTTTCCTGTGACAATGGCATTAAAATTCTGCTCTATCTTCACTTCTCCTAGCTTCTAAATAGTCTCCTCTCCTCACTAGAAAAATAATTTTGCCACAGGAACAACATGTTTATACTTTTTTTTTTTTAATCAGAACAATACATATAAGTACATTTGGTCTTCCAGTCACATTAAGGATTGAAGTGCAAGGTCTCCAAAGACAGCAGAAAGTCAATTATCCATTGTATTTCAGAAATCAAAATTGTTACAAGTTTAGTAGTTTTTATACAGTAAAGGATTAGACTCAAAGGGACAGGTTATGCAGTGCTTCATTAATAACAGTTCTCTAAAAAAACAACTGAGAATTTGTAAAAAGTTATTTTACAGTCCCATTTGACTATATACAATTCATTCTTTTTATAATACAGTTCCGTTAAAAAATTTATTGATTTCCATATTTGTTTGCAGTCTTCACTTACATTAGTAATGTATGGTTCAATCGCTTGTGCTGTCCTCTTCAGCAAAGCCTTTGCCAAATCATAGGCTTGCTTGTTTAAATTCTGAGGGGAGAAGAAACAGAAAAAATTTCAGCACATGCATTAATCTTAAAAATAAATACAAGAATTTAAAGCTACTACGTACTGGTAAAATCATGAAAGAAACAGCCCGTTCTTTTTACACTTTCAGTAGTAAAGATAACAGAGTAAAAACAAACATAGTCTAAACAGAGCTTTGTCATCTCCACTGATACTACTGAGAAACTCTTTCCTGGCAAATTGTGACTTACTTTTCAGTTGTCCATCTAAGCCTGACACTGAGTGAAGTCAGTTCCTGCATCTTACTGCTGCTCCTTATCAGCTTCCCCAAAAAACAGGAAACCAATATAAAGCAACAGAGGCATTTGCAGTCACCACAGAAGCAAGACACTGAACAGGATTGTGGTATAAAGTACAATTCTGTGCTAGCATCAAGCAGCTATCTGTGAACCACCATCCCAGCCTCTCCATAGTATCTCCTGAAGATACTTTCAGTCTGTTTGACTGAGATAGCAGAGAAAACACCACCTAGAATTTTAGTCCATGGGCAAAAAGGGTGAAGAATATAAACTAATGAAACTCTAATATAAAAAATAATAAAAAACCACCACCCACAATATTCACAGAATCACAGAATGGCAGGGTTTGGAAGGGACCTCTGTGGGTCACCTAGTCCAACCCCCCTACCGAAGCAGGGTCACCTACAGCAGGCTGCACAGGACCTTGTCCAGGCGGGTCTTGAATATCTCCAGAGAGGGAGACTCCACAACCTCCCTGGGCAGCCTGTTCCAGTGCTACGTCACCCCCAGAGGGAAGAAGTCCTTCCTCACGTTCAGACGGAACTTCCTATGCTTCGGTTTGTGCCCATTGCTTCCATATGTCTAATTGAGTTATTGCTCTACCATTGTTTTCTTCCTTTCCCAGCACACATTCTCCACCCTGTAGTTGCTATGTCCTTTCTCCGATTTCTATATCACAACTGTTTTTCCAAAGTTTTTGGAAGAAAATGCAACTCAGCCCTTGTGACACCCACTACAGAATTGATTAACACAGAAGAATGAAGGAAAAGTCTTCAATACCAGAAAATCTATAGTCTTTCAATAGGTAAAGTCTCTGTAAAAATATAGTTCCCCAAATTTTGATTAGTGTTTGCAATTTATAAATGGAATATGCTGGGTATTTTTAAGACAACAGTATAAAGGCGCAATTCGTAGTTGTTTTTTTTAAAATACATCTCATCCATAAAAAGAAAAAAATGTTCCTTTTAGCATAGTGAAAAGCAAACACAAGATGCATTGCCACACCCAGGGTATTTCTTTGCCTGCATGTGCTTTGTTCTTTGTGGCTATCTGACTCAAAAAGAGAAGATCTGCAAAGAGATGGAGAGTGTTGTCTAATTTCAAAAACTATGTTAAACTATAGGCTTCTAGACAGCAGTGGGCACAGCCTAACATTTTCTGTTAATATTAAACAAAGTAAGTCTTTGACTTGCTAACTGACAGAATTAATTTAGGTGACTGAAGTCAAAAGACTACGAAGATCCATTGCATGAAGTATCCATTTTACTCAGAGCCACTACAGTAGGTGAACAAAAATCCCAATTCTGGAAAGATACCTGAATGCTTACAGAAGATGCTAATATCGTAATTTCCTCTTCCCTTATCTAATCAAGACATAGAGGTCAACATCGGCAGTCCTTTTACAAAACTGTACAGCTGTTCTATGTCCCAGAAAAGAGAAGATTCTGCATGTCAGATTGCTCTTCATAGTTCATACAAAAAACAAACAAAAAAGCCTTTCCACCTGCAGCACTTGTTTTCTCTTAGTTAGCTGGAGTTGTAACTGTTCATTCAGAAAGTAAAAGTCACAAATTACCATAACAAGGAATGTATGCCATTTGCAATTCTTGCTCTGATCCTTCTTGACTTCTACAGTTCACCTCCACCAAAACAAAGAAAACTGCTTTCACCTGGGTAAAAGCGAACCCTAGATCATAAGCAAGATCCAATTTACATACGGAGCAAGTCCGAACAGCGCAGCAGAGCTCCAACAGGCAGGTATGTTTTGATTCTCATCAATTACAGTTCCAGCTTGTATCTTTCACACTGCAGCTCATTTTAAAAAAGCTGCCGTAATTCATCTACACAACTAGTTTAAAAAATTAAAGATAAATGCTCACACATATCCTTAGGAAAGCAAGTCTGAAAGAACAGAGACCTTTCATAATTAAGCCAAATAAGGCAAAAGATCTCCCAACACCTTATTATTTGCCCAGATAAATGCTAGCAGAAGCTATATGCAACCCTGAGTAATGTATTTACGTTACACTTCACTCTATCTAAAAAAAGCTGCAAAGAGAAAAAATAGTCTAGATCACAACTGGCTAAGGAAAGTTGGCTATTTTTTCCATGCCCCATGCACTTGATTTAATTGTGCCGATAGCCAGGGCCCTCAAATGTCCAGAGGCCAAACTCTCTGAAAATATCAATGTCAAAGAAGTCTTAAAAGCACACAAGAAAGTTTTCTTCTCCCTTTTCCAGCTTCAGGATAAAAGTAGAAACAAGAAAAAGTAGCACTGCCTTAGTTGAAATGAAAACAGGAGCAACCCAGGCCATTACCAAACAGGTTCAAAGATCTTTTACAAAACGTCAAACCTATCTTTCTGCCTAATTTAATAGCCACAATGATACTTTAAACTTTGCCTGAAGGAGAAATTTTATAAGACCTAATTTAACAAATTTGTTCTCTGTGTTTATCTAAACTCTTGTATCATTATCCTCTCTTCAATCTTTCTATACATTGAGGAAAAAAAATTGACATGCATTTCAAGACCTTTAAATGATTTAAGAAAGCCCTTACTGATGGGAAATATCACCTTCATCAGGATGCCTCTAAGAGCATGTAAGCACCCAGTGGAGATGAGCTTTTGAGAATCCTGAATCAGGTAGTAACTAAGCCATCAGCTGGCAACACTGTTTAAAGTGATCATTATGAAGGAAAAAGCAGAAATAAGTACTGATTGATAAGGACAAACCAAAGAACCACCCATGAAAAGGCAGAACACAGATCTGCAAGATAACTGAGAAGTTACATTTAACATCTAGCACAAGACTTGCAAGATGCCACAGACAGACCTTTTCCCCCCAAATCCTCTAGTTTGCTTTCAGTAAAAAATGTTACTGAAAAGAACGTGGTTTTGTTTTTTTGGGTTTTTTTTTGGTGTTTTTTTTTTTAATGCTTAGAAGACCTTCAGAAGTAATACATCAAGACAGACCATCTTGGTCAACCATAAGCTCTCTCCTTTATCTCAATTTCCACAATGATTTCTGTGTATATAGTACTAGCATTTCAAGCTTTTTACACTTCTTGAAAACATCAAGAATTTTGTCAACTCATTTTTCATACCTGTTGTTCTCTAGAAATTTTGACAAACTTCTACTGCAGACACAAATAGCAGTGGCAACCTCTCTGGCAGCATGGCACAGACATTTTTGTGTATAGATAGACAGTGCTCTCCAGGACAGTTTACCACAGAGCAAAAAATCACTTGCACTGGTACAATGGGGTTGTCAGTGGTGGAAGTGCATACTCACTGATTTTTTTCAGTTACTTTTTCCAGTTGTTTCTCAGTGTCCAATTTAACAGAGCTCAAATAAATTAAAAGTGAAATAATTTGTACTCATCCTTTAAAAGAAAAAGCAAAAAAAATCCAAACCGACTACAGAAAATATGCATGTCCCTCACTTATTTTTTCAAAAAGGAAATTTCTAGCTAGCATCAATCCAGTCCTTAATTTTACAACTTTAGCAGTAAAATCAGATAAGTCTCTATCTAGAGCAAATATTCTTAAAAAAAACATACTTTTTAACATATTATTTTCTTGGCATTTGAAAAGGGTCTTCAATTTTATTCTTATCATCAATGGCACAGCAGCAGAATTTGTATCCAAGAGCACTTGACAAAACAGTTTTAACAGATTCTCTAGTTATGCTGGGGGATGGAAACAGGTTTTTAAAGGCAGGCTGACAAAGAAAAAGCTCAGCTGAAGTGTTGCCAAGATAGATAACAGTAATTATTAAGCAAGTTCCCAGTAGAGACAGTTAGGAATTTAACTGTCAATATCACTTTTTCAAAAAGATAAGCATGTAAAGGATGTGGGATGTGCAATGTGGGACTCCCCATAGTACTCCTGAGGCTGAAAACGGAACACTCTGGCAAACACTCAAGGAAAGAGAGTACAGTTTGCCTTCTAACACTCTGCACAAACACAACATTGGTTACAGGTACTGCCATAAAGGCGTTTTAATTTTAAAAGACAATTAAAAGGGAAAACTATTAATTTTTCTTGCCTTTTCATGTTGACTACCTCTCTCTTGCTTCTGATCCTTTCTTGCTTTAGTTCACTATTTATTTCATTCCCTCTTAATATAATCTTATCAAAAGGATTTCAGTAGAGTTCACAGCAAAGAAGAAAAGGGAAACCACAAAAGGAAAAAAAAAAACATTAAAGAAATGAAGGGCTGAGCACATGGTAAGACAAGAGAAGTTTACTGTTTTATTGAATTATCTGGTACCTGCTGTTCTACTCTAGCAAGTCTGTGCATACTCTAACATACCTGTTTTAAGATACTAGCATCAGCCATTTTCATTCTGGTTTACATCAATACAGCTTTTATTATGGGCAAGTCAGATGGATGACAAACTCAAGTGAGCTGAAGCACTTTAGACTACTTCAGTGACTACTAATTATAGCAGACAGACATTGTGACAGTACGTCATGCCTGCAGTATATGCTCCTTATGCCTGGGTTTTTGCCGTCGTCCTGCTAGCACCATTGCTTATTGGACTTACTACTCAAGACTATGGACCATATCTGGCATTTCTCTCAGGAAACATACTGACCTTCGTTTTCAGAGGTAAGAACACTCAATTAACCTTTGGTAAATTGTTCTACTACTTACTACAACTCTTAAAAATATTCATATAATTTTCACATCAATCTGTCTAGTGTTGAATTTCAGCCACCAGGAAACGGGATCCAAAACTAAAGGAGCTGTTTGAACCTTCTGTTCCCAATACACACTTACAGATTGCTCCTTTGATAAATTATACCGATTAAGCTCCTCAAGTCTTTAACCTAGTATTATCTAATACAACTGTTGATACACCAAAAATCATACTAGCTCCATCATTATTCGCTGGAATATAGTCATTCAATTCACAAGGGCACGCCACATTCCCTCACGTGCACAACCTTCCATCCAGCTGTATTAAAAATACATCGCTTGCCTATGTCACTTGCTACAAACATAGCTGTCATATTTACAACAATCTCTTGATTTGATCACTGTCAAACCTGAACTAGTAATAAATCTATGCTCCTCCTGCTTCATCAAAAACAATCTTTTGGTCCCCAGGGAATCTGGTTAGATAAGGATTCCCCACTCACCATTACACCAATACTTGCCATTTTTGGTTCCCAGTCTATTTTTTCAATTTCCCTTTCCCACAGCCTGTACAGCTTAATGACTAGGTCAGCCAAGACACAGTTGCTCTTTATGGTGGTCCTTAATCCCCTTGTAGTTTTGTGCTCAATGGACACAAGTGGAAAAAGTTTCACTCTGAATTCATTACACTTCCAACATGGCATTAGTAACCACAGAAAGTGGTTAGATGACTGTGTAAGCTCCAAAATTTTAAATAAACACTAGATGAAATTATTGAGATTAAACAGAAAAATATTAGAAGCTTCTTTCCACTAGTACAAAAAAAGGTTAAAAAGAGGAAAACAAAGGCAAAAGTACTCAGAATATGGTTTAAAGTTATGAAACTATTTCAGTTAGAAAACAAGCTATTAACTAGCATCCTATCCAAAGAGCCAGTCTGATTAAAACAAGCAGAAGAAAATGCAAAACCCCAAGTACCTTATTCTATTAAGATGTCAATAACTTTAAATCCAGTACAAAACAGAATTGTTCCAACGCTATAGCCAATCTTACAGGATGCAAATTCTTTGACTCAAGATCAGTTTATGAAACACAAATCACAAAAACCGTACAGTCAAATCAAGTTGAACACAGGTGACAACAGATGCTTAACAACTGAGCATATACAAACTGCAGTATTTTGCACAGTCTTGCTTTTGTTTCTTGTATTCCAAGGCTTCAAAAATATGAGTTTCAGCCACACAAATTTCATTCTGGTCCTGGCACAAAAGTACTAGACCCCTTGAAGGACACAGCTAAAACAGTTCCAGTGAAAAAAAATGATTGATCTACCCTAAGCATTTAGTCTTTGACAGTCTTTGGAAAAATAACTCATGTGCTGCTTATTTACTGAAATTGATGGCTTGTGGTAAGGCACACTATGTTACATTACTTGCTATATTCTTCAGAGAGCACCTTATGAAAAGTCTACTCAGTTTCTTCAGCTACACCACTGCACCACTATTAAAAAAAAAAAAAAGGCATTCTGAAGCAAAAATTTCTCCATTAACACCCACTTTATGTTACTGTAGTTTCTAAAAAGTACAAGAAAATTTAGCCCTTTCCTAAACACACTTAAATAAAAAAAAAAGCTGTTAGCTAGAACTGTCCAAAATCCAGCTAAGTACACATTTCCTCGACAACTCCTCAGATTTTTTTTGTTATACACAACTTTTAACTCATCTTCTACACAGTAGCCCAAGAGACTGCTGTAGGACCCAGCTACTTTTGCTTTTTAAACATTTAAGTGTCACAACACATTCAAAGTTTGACATTTTTCCTCAGTTCATTTGCAGGGCACTTTTTTTTTGACAAAACATTATTCATTAAAGAAAGACAGCTACCACTTGGGCTCTTCAGGCACCATTGTTTCTGAACATAGTTCTCTGGCTGCATCATAAACATACCAATGTGCTTTCAGTAACATCAAATCAACATTTCTGAAATCCAGAGCCAACTACAAATCAGCAGTCAGAAAAACTCTTCCCCCCCACACACTTTGGGCAGCGGTTAGGACTGTTGATACAGCATTACACTAATTAAAAACTTTCCAAATGATATATGTATCTTTTACATAAACTTCTGCTGGTATTGACTGTATATTAAAAAAAAAGTGTATAAATTCACATGACATTAAAGTTTTTAGATGACTATGACCACTGATACTTTGGTTTATGGCAAGTGAATCAAAGCAATGAAACACTACAGAATTTTATGCCTATTAAATAATTATTTGTTTGCTTAAAAAAACAAACAAGTAACAGGAACACATTTGCTCCAGCCATTCTCTCAATGGAATTTAAGTATCTTAATACATACGTTCAACAAATCACAAAAAGAAGCCACTATTAAGTCTTACCTTATGTGCTGGCACTAGATTAACTAACACTGTATCCAAAAGTTCCTGCGACACAGTATCTCCCTCGCAAATGATAGAGCTCATTAGATCAACCATGTGCATGTGTACTTTTTGGTTATGACCGTTGCTGAAATTAAAAACAAGAATTCTTAGTGTACTACTCATATAAAATACAGTTTCCATCCAGACTACTCCCTATGTTGATGCCAAATAAGGAACAGAATAATTAAAACACAAGTTGTCTTAGAAGTTAAAATACTGAAGTCCCTTGGCTGCATATACTACTATCCAAAATGTTCTTGAATCTCATGCCCCCTTTTTGATAGGACGAGAGACAATGGCCTCAAGTCGCGTCAGCGGAGGTTTAGATTGGATATTAGGAAAAATTCCTTTACTGAAAGAGTGGTCAGGCATTGGAACNGGCTGCCCAGGGAAGTGCTGGAGTCCCCATCCCTGGAGGGGTTCAAAAACCATGTAGATGTGGCACTTCGGGACATGGTTTAGTAGGCATGGTGGTGTTGGGGTGACAGTTGGACCTAATGATCTTAGAGGTCTTTTCCAACCTTAATGATTCTATTCTGCAATTCATTTACTATCATTCTAAAAGAGTAAGAGGACTGTATCTGTTCCTACCATGAAAAGACAGTGTATTAGAACATCCCTCCCCTCTCCCCAATACTGGTGAGACTTCATCTGGGTGCTGTGTCCAGTTCTGGACTTCCCAGTACAAAAAGGACATGGACAACCTGGAGTCAGTCCAGCAAACGGCCACAAAGATGACTAAGGGACTGGTGCAGTTCTCATACAAGGAGAAGCTGAGAGCGTTGACATCTTTTTTTAGCCTCGAGAAGAGATGGCTTCGGTAGGAACTTATCGTTACGCTTAAACAGCTGATGTTGGGAGTAAATAAGACAGAGCCAGAGTCTTCTCAGTAGTGTTCAGTGACAAGGTAAGAGATGATGGACACAAGGTGAAATACAGGACATACCATTTAAACATAAGAAAGGGAAATTTTTTAAATGTAAGGGTGATTGAGCACTAGAAGGTTGCCCAGAGAGGCCATGGAATCCCCATCCTCGGAGATGCTCAAAATCCAACTGGCTACAGTCCTCAGTCTTGGGCACTCTGCTTTAGCTGACCCTGGTTTGAGCAAGGGGGGCAGACTAGACAATCTCTAGCAGTACCTTCCAGTGTTCACTATTTTCTGACTCACATTTTTATAGCAATAATCCTCCAAATTTCTTAGAACTGCATATTGCACCATTCGCTTTCAATTTCAAGAATCAAAATAAACACAGTAAAAGACAATCAAAGTAAGTTTCTTAGGGGGAAAAAGAAAACATATTTGCAGTGTTTCTTGTTTAATTAAAACAGGCAAAACTCACAGCTTGTTATATTTATCTGGCTACCTTTAGTCTGAATTACAAAACTAAGCGTCACACAATAAACTCAACACTTAGGTTTAAAACATCTGAGCTCAACTGTGCAATAATATATTACAACTGGGGATGACAATACTTACTTTATTACTGAAAACAGCGTCCTGTACAACTGTGTAAAAATCTCATTGCTGTCTTCTAACTCAAAGCATATGTTATAAGACTTGACCCAAGCAATGTTCTGTATTGGACAGGAAAAAATAAAAGGAGTAGTTAATACAAGATTAAGCTGAAAAACTACATTTAACAGCTCTTATGAAGTAAGTTATGAAGCTTACCTCAAGCAAATAAAAATACCGATTGAACTGGGGGCTTTTTGTATCTTCTAAACCCTTAAGTTGCCTTGTTATGAACATAAATATATCCTGAAGAGAAAGAAGTGATAGTTGTTTAATCAATTGCAATGAAACTTCCAAAGTTAAAATAATCACCTTTCTAAAATGACTAGTATCATTCATCACTACAAAATACACAGCAATGACAAACACACTATTTCACTGTCCAAAAGCAGATGATCTACAAAACATCACAGAGAATGTCAAGGTGTAATTTTAAAATGCTTTATGTTTCTTAAAGGGTTGCAAAAGTAACCTTTTTCTACAGTAGCAGAAGTTTTTTTCTTTTCCACAGAAAAACATTCAGCTTTACAAACAGAGCTACAACTGGCTGATGTGCTGCAGAAGTCAAAAGATTATTCAGAAGGACAATGAATTTACATTTTTACTTTATACCGCAGTAAGTTTTGACAGAAGAAGGAGAAAAAAAGCAGTCAGCAACTGCAGCTTTCTTCAGAGTATTACTATGTTTATACTGTATTGTTTGTGCACTTCTCGATCATCATGACACTGACACAGATCACGTCTCTTGCAAAAACCAATAAACCAAGTTTCTCCTCCTTGCTTTAGCAACTTTCAGCACCAGAAGACTTCTTCAGAAAAAGTCACACCAGAATAAATTCAAGCAGGTTGTAAAGAAAAAATGGCTGATTATGAACGGAATGGAAACACTCAAGTTGTTTTTTTAAATCCTTTTTACATTCAGGTAACTAACAGCTGGAAATTCATAAGTACTATATTAAACCAAAAGATTCAGAAGGACGTAATACCAGAAACTGTTCAGAACCTCAACTGTATCGATAATATTTTATCTAACAATCTAGGTATAAATCAAACAAATTCCAAAAGGTATAAAGTTGCCATAATAAACACAAGAAAGCCTTACAGTTACTCCTGAAAAAAACTATCCTAGAAATACTCTAGAAAGCTTTTCTGCAACATTTTCAAACGACTGTTTCCCCTCGCCCTCCCAAGAATAATGAGATGGACAAAAGATGAGAACGGGGTTCCCTTTTTCTACGGCTACAACCACAAAATCCAGTCTTAATAATAAAGCCAAGCATTTGTTGTGGTTCTAGGTAATCCTGGTAAAAAAGCACAGCAGGCACACTGTTCAGAGATACAGCTACGTTAATGTTTGAATTTAGATCAAGATAGTGGCTTTGAAGTGTTAAGTAAGGATGACCAGAAGAATCACTGTTTGGTTCACACTCCAGATCAGTTACAGAGTATATGAACTAGACTCTTGAGCTGAAATTAAACCAGAAGACATAGTTCAAAGGACACATCTAATAGACTCCAACCACTAAAGAGCATTCAGTCCACAGGCAAAAACCAGTCTGAAGAATCCCCCCTCAAAACCTAGTGCCTGAACCACCTGTTGTTAGCAGGTCAGCAGCCCATCCAGAATGAGTTCCATCATCTAAAAAACTGGTACACCAGAAGACGCTGTGAAGTTTAGAAGACATACAAATTAAGTCTCAGTGAAGAATAAGATTCAACTAAAGAAGAAAGGGAGCATCCCAGAGAATGACCAATGCCAAATACAAGAACCACTTCATCTTAGAACTCATGCCCTAGGTATAATTATTCCGTTAAACCTGTACAGATAAATCTCAATCAGTTCATTTTAACACAGTATCTTTACTTTTTATCCTTTAGTTCAGTATGCAACACTTACTCACTGAACGTGACTCAAAGACTCTATTGAGATGAAAACTGATTTTCCTAATTTTTATACAGTACACATCACTGTATGTTGTATGAATACTTATATTAATGGGTGGCATACATATACGGTATGTCTGACATCTGAATGCTTCATAAATAATGGCATCACTTAAAAAAGTAATAATTTACTTTTATTTATTTTTTCCAATTCCTGTTTTAAATGAAGCAAGATAGACTAAACTCAAAAGTACTTACTAATTTTTAATATCTAGTGTAATACAACCCAAAGGTTTTCCCTTTTTTGAGCATAAAGAACATACTATGTGAAAATGCATTTATAAATGCAGAACACAGGATGAAGTAAACTTGTATTGCTATTTCTTAGCTGCAGCCCTATCACAAAGTGGGCAATATGGTTTCACATCAGACTCCATAAAGCAAATCTACATTAGAACCCAGACTCTAAAAACAAAAGCACTTCAGCTTCAGGAGGAACACTGAATGTTTTTTATGGATTGTTGCCTTGATACCAGTTAACCATGTAACGGCTTACAGCAAGCATCAGAGCAATGGCTTTTACCACAGCAGAACTTCAACTACCAGAATGTGTTCTATCATATACACACTTAAACATCTCCATCTCAGCTGAATCAGACAGACAGGCACACAGTCCATTTGTCCAAGTGGTTTTCTTTCACACATACCAGTGATCAGAACATCTTCCTCCCAGAAGATTAGATTTGGGCTCTAGGCTTTCCCCAGACTGAAGAGGACTTAAGTTAGAAGTTTCCAGGTCCCACAAGAGCAATCCTGCTCCAGTTTTGCTTTTAGCCTATTCATGGCATTTTCCATCCCTGTTGTCAAAGCTCTTTCAACATTCAGCAAGGAATGCAAGACTTCTACTAAGGACAGACAAAAGAGAGGGAAATCTCAAATTCTGATCCCTTCTCTCAGTATCTTGCTTGCACCATGCATAAGTCAGAGAGATCTGAAGAGTATGAAGCAAGGGCGATTTACATTTTCCCCTCTGAAGAAATGATCCTTTTCAGCACTTCCCTTTTCCATCTTCAGCTTTGGTGCTAAAAATACTAGAAGAGACTCAAAGCTGTAGCATGGATAGGATATTAAATACTGGGTAAAAGTATTGCCAAGATATAATCCAAGAGCAAGCATTCTTCCTCTTACCTCTTTGTCATGAAGTGGAGGGAACTCTTCAACATTTGTATCAGAGATTGTCCTGCAACCACAAACGCTGTGTTCAGCAGAAACTGGTTTGCCAAAACCTACCTCAGTAGCGCCAAGCAAAGATCTATTGTTTGTTCTTTCTTTATTTCTCAAAAACTTTTCAGAAATCTGCATCAAGAAACTGAATTCTGAAATCTACACAGGTTACAGAACTGAATGCTGACAGTGGAAGTCCCTAGTCTATTCAGAGCTCTACCCAAGTAGTAGTAGTATGTTTACACTGGCAGTGTGAGATCAGTAATGTAAATCTTCCAATACCATATACTATAAATCCGAAACTTAGTAGCATTTGATAGATAAAATTCTGTAAGGAAAAACATTATCATTTGTCAGCCCAACTCAGAAAAAGAGAAAAAAACCTCTAAGCCTAACAAGCAAAGGAAAACACACACTCAAAACTGAAGTAGAAATCACAACAGCTCAAACCCAGACTTAAACATAACATGGCAGAGAAAAGTAATGTTTGTCTCCAGCTGAAGATGGTGTAATCAATAAGTCACTTAACTAGGGAGTGTGTAACCAGAGGCACAACAATTCAGAATTAAGAAAATACATCTATTTTCAGATACAGAAACCCCTAGTTTCCAGTTCCCAGTATGTCTGGTAACAAAAGGATGTACTACAGTTGAAACCGTACTGTTTGCCCTACTAATGAAGCCTTCTGGTGCAACCACTACATCAGAAATTGAGTGATTTCTTCCACTGTAATAGATAGACCTTCCACCACAACCATCTTTTCATCCTACTGGGGAAAAAACAAGCAAAACACAAAACAAAAAAGCCCACACACACTCTTCAGTCAGGGAAAGAAAAAAACGTACGCATTTTTCAGTGTTATTTTTCCCCTGCAAAATTTTCTGTAAGACTCAGATCATCACACTAGATTCACACTGTGTATGGGAAGTAGTTTCATTTTGTGAGTTAGAAAGAAAGTTAGTTTTCTATTAAAAAAAAGTTAAAAAGAAAAACCTCAAAGCAATTGAAAAATAAAATTTTTCTGAAACAAACAGGGCAGATCTGTTCAAACCCGGCAGCTCTCTATCAACCATCTCCATCTAGTGGGACCAGTGATGTCTGTAGTTGCAGAATTTTCCAGTTCATATCAGAAATAATTATCCTCTGTATACTTTTTCTTTGTTTCAGTAGAGCCTTTATCTATAAAAATACAGTAATCATCTCTTCCTAGTTCAACTGGAAACAGCAAGGGTATTTTCCTTTTTGAAGGAATCAGCTAGCTGGCAAGAGATTATGATAAAAGCTATAGAAACATCAATATGCCTAAAGTAACAGACCACTATCTGCAAATCCCAGTGACAGTTCAATAAAACATTTCTCTTCAATATAAATGCAAAACTCTACAAGGTATTGAAGACGCACTATATATCACTTTATCTAATGAACATTTGACCTGACTGAACAACCCTATCTAAGAATCAAGTGAAAACCTTGGATTGCTTAGGCTGAACCAGAAATAAAAGGGGGCGGGGGGAAGTTCTAATCAATTATATCAATCATTCAGTTTAAAAACCTGGTGTGGAAAAAGAGATTAATTCAATTTACCTTTAGTTTATCTGGTGAAGTGTATGGAGCTTCAGGAGCATAAATTCTGAAAATATCAGCAAGACAACATGCTACCAACAAACGTACATCCTTATCAGGATGTTTGAGGAAAAAATCTGAAGCAAGATGTAAAGCAAGATTTAGGTAGAGCTCCTTTTCTTCTTCAGAGTCCTGGTCCATATCCATGAAAGTTTTCACAACCATCTAAAAAGACAGACAGACATCAGTACATAAAATTACATACTCTGTGTACGTACTGAATTTTCAGTCCCTACTGAAAATTCCTTTTCTGGTTTTGTGCAACTTCCACCAGAAGCAGTATTAGCAATGCAGCAGTACTCATTTGAGTAACCAGTGTCTTATTATTCAGGGTACAGGAAGGACCTAGTCAAGTCCTCTGTCAGTTGTCCCAACACACAAGTCTCAGCAGAGTTAAGAGTTACGGAAAGCCTGGCTTGTAGTACCTCACATATCTTTTTGATAAACCATATAATCAAGTTGGTCAACTCAAAAAATACAACAACATTCACCGTTACAGCCATTCACTGAAAAAATTTCAAAACAGCAAAACTTTATGCAAAATGTTTATTTCTCCCTAAAGTATTTAGGGTTACAATTTATTTTCCTCCTCTTCTCTTTCAATTTCAGGTTTTTCCTCTCCCACTGCTCTGAGGACAAGTTTATCCCCTGTGCTGCCCACAAGCAGAGTACACACTTTCAGTGGAAGCACATATAAATCCAGTGCAGCTCAGCAGCATGCGCGTTGTCTCACAGGACTAAAACACCCATTAGTATTACTAGAAATCCAGTAGACTAAAGTTATAGAAGAAGAAGAAAAAAAAAAAAAAAAAAAATCAGGGACACCA
>Ga0065711_1037314_pt1 | contig 19953 bp, 6 predicted proteins | sample Hoacrofraction12_FD_59098 | JGI IMG/M metagenome (GOLD analysis project Ga0065711, IMG submission 59098) | Hoatzin crop microbial communities from Cojedes, Venezuela - Epithelial fraction 12 v2 (version 2) | ecosystem: Host-associated > Birds > Digestive system > Esophagus > Crop | place... | reverse complement strand
CAGCAGGTCGAGGGAGTTCTCCTCCCCCTCTACACTGCCCTGGTGAGGCCTCATCTGGAGTACTCTGTCCAGTTCTGGGCTCCCCAGTTCAAGAAAGATGAAGAGCTACTGGAGAGAGTCCAGCGGAAGGCTACGAGGATGGTGAGGGGACTGGAACATCTCTCCTATGAGGAGAGGCTGAGGGAACTGAGCTTGTTCAGCCTGAAGAAGAGAAGGCTGCGAGGGGACCTAATAAATGCTTATAAATATCTGAAGGGTGGGTGTCAGGAGGATGGGGCCAAGGTCTTTTCAGTGGTGCCCAGTGACAGGACAAGGGGTAATGGGCACAAACTGAGGCACAGGAAGTTCCGTCTGAAAATGAGGAAGAACTTCTTCCCTCTGAGGGTGACGGAGCACTGGAACAGGCTGCCCAGGGAGGCTGTGGAGTGTCCTTCTCTGGAGATATTCAAGACCCACCTGGACGTGGTCCTGTGCAGCCTGCTGTAGGTGACCCTGCTTTGGCAGGAGGGTTGGACTAGATGACCCACAGAGGTCCCTTCTAACCCCTGCCGTTCTGTGATTCTGTGATTCTGTGAAATATGGACATTTAGGTGTCACGCAAATAATATTGACTCACAAAACCATGACACAAAACCCTTTTGGTGGAGTGAGAGTGACCTTTAGGCTTAGCCCTTCAAGAGCAGCAAAGGTCTTTCTATCTTTCTTTTCTGCACATCCATCTGTCATTTCTCTCTGAGTCTGTCCTCATTCCTCAATGCCAAGCTGCTTTGGATAATTTGTCCCAATTAATTAGATCCCAGAGCTGTTTTCAAAAGCTTGTATCATTCAATCCCCATGCTGTTGACTACCTATTAAATGACATAATCTAGGACCATATAAAGGAGATCAAGCATTTATCTTGCTTTTTGTCTACGTCCATAGCACACCAAAGAGCTGGTATTTACATGGAAACCCATCTGAAATGCTAATGCAAATAATTATCTCCAGCCTGCAACTCCATTCAAATTGCTCACTGAACCCCACACTGTCTCAAGAAATGAAACTGGAAGCTTTTTTTTTTAATGAGTCTTTTCTTAGTATCGATTAAAATTGTGATTTAATCTTTTGTCTGTATCTTCCTTAATTTGAAGTACAATTAAAGGATGTCTGTAATTGCCAATCCTTTTCTACAACACAAAACTTTTTAGCTGTTTCATTCGGTAATTCTTTCAGGAGACTACATAACTTCTAACAAGGCTCCCCAACCTCCTTTTAATGTCCAATAACACCAGCTGCCTTCTTGCGTCTCTAATGAATGTATCTTCCTCGTCTCACTCCACCACCTCATCGTTTTCATCGTATTCCCCTTCTTTAACAGGTGGTCTTGTGGGTATAATGACATCATTAAATAGCTCTAAAGCTGCTAGTAAGAAAACAGTTATTGAGTGAATCAGAATATCATCATGTGAAATACCTTTATGGCTATAGCTGAATGAATAGTGTTTTCTAAATTTAACTGTTTCTCCTCTGGCTGAGCTTATCCAACAGATTCATAGATTTTGGGTTTCTGTTGATTTCTATGAGTCATGATAGAGTTCTGTTCCCTCTATAAAGAGGTTTAGGGCCATGTGAAATATTTGGGGCTGCCCTCCCCCTGCCCCATCATAGAGGGCACATACGACAAAGGGTCTCTGGGAAGCTCATATCTCAGATAAACATATGTAGGGCGTGCATGATAGCCTGGAACACCTACAGCAGCATTACGAGCCTACGTTTAGGCAACAAGGCATCATAGTAAACAAAATTGCCAGCACTTGACTCACACATGACTGTGACTTGAAAGGTGATTTGTTTCTTTTTCTACAATCCAAAAACACGCCTTCAGAGAGGTAAAAAAAAAAAAAAAGTTGGGAAGGAGCACTGCTCTAAAACTAATAGCCAGACACAAGTAACTCCTGTCAAATGCTTCTCATATTTATTATTACTACAAGGAAAACTGCCTAACGTTCAGCAGTGAAAACACAGACCCAGGTCACAATTCAGTCCTTCAGTGATTCATTAAGGAGAAAGAGGAGGAAAAATGAAACCATATCCAAAGAACATGGAAATCTCTACAGACTGGAGAATTTCGTTTTCTGCAGCACTCTGAAGCACAAAGCATCCAAAGCATTCACTCAGACTGGTTTTCTCAGTGTGGAGATTTAGTTTTGGAGACAGTAGGTGAATCTCCAGATATCTGATTAAAGAAAAGGTTAGGAGTACTTCCTCATGGAATGTTTTTTAATCATATTCTATTTAAATGAATAGTTTTAGTGGCAGTGAATGGATTGCAAAAAGCAGTCAGTTATTTCGGAGCTCTATTACCAGTAAAATCCCTGATGCAGCGTGTCCATTGAATCTTGTTTAAGATGACCCCTAGCACTCAAAAAAGAAGCAGGACAGACCTTTTGCACTAATTTGAAAGCTTGATTAACTGCTCTTAACAATGATTGTGACCTGAAAGGCCAAGTCCAAGTACACAGAGGGTACAGTCACATCCTTTTCTCCCATTACCCAATGGCAGAAGTGCTGCTCTCTTTTCCGGGTAGATGAGAAGAGGAAACGTAAAATTAGCAGTCACCATCGGAAACAAAATTGCCAGCACAACCGATCCCTGGGTGAAGACAGGTCTGCTTAGATTAGAGTTTTGTTCAATTGATAGTCAAGCAGCAGCAGATGGGCCGCTGACAGTCTGAGGTTTTGCTCTGGACGTTACTGCTGGGCATGAGCCACTGGTGACTGTTGAATAATGTTTCACATTTACATTTTGCAGTTCACAAAACTATGACATCTCGTGTCAATGCAAATAAACCTGTCACAGTCTGATACTGTATGTGAGGAAGTAGATTGAAAATTGATTGTATGACTTGCCTGAATATAAATCACGTATTTATTTACCCTGAACCATGGACTTGCAATTAGTCAATACATATTCATAAAATATGGGTTAGGTAAATTAACAGTTGCCTATTGTAAATTACAACTGAGAATAATTTACAGTGTCTGGAAAGGCAAAAATGTAGTTAATTTTAAAATGGATTTGATGCATTGCATTATTTAAGCATTCCCTGAATAATTTCAAGCCATGAATTTAGATACAACACAAAGTATTGCTGACATGCAGAAGAAATTTACTTAGAAGAATAGCCTTCCTCTTCCATATATTGATGCTCTTTTGCATATATGTTTTAATTGACCAGTTCAGAAAAAGAATTTTTCAGTTTTGGCCCATCCTATCTGCCTTGCATTTCTGTTACAGAGAGATCTAAACCCTCCATAAATTTCTGATACCTTTATCCTTGCTTCATGGTTTCTTACTTTGTGAGTTAAAGTATAATGTATCATGTATAGTCTAGGTTAATATTGGCTTGCATTGCTCCCACCAGGATGAGTTATAGTACTTACTTGTCCTGGTGAAATAATTGTTTTGAAATGTATGGAAATGGGGGCCACTGGGAGAAAGAACTTCATACTTTGGCTAGAGATTGCATGAAAGATATCTGTAGCCCTTCTCTGCCCGATTTAAATCAGCCATTTGAACCTAATTGTTTTGCCTCTTGGCCGAATGCCTTGTCACCTGGACTACTAAACATAAATGTGGCCAATGCGTGGTCTGCAAAACTGGTCCATAGCTGTTGCCAGTGGAGGAGTGTAGAACCAGGGCATGTCTGGAAAGCTGTCTCTTCAGTGTATGTCGCAGCTTTCAGTAATACACAGTGAAGATACTTCCTCAGCAGTGGTTTTCTTTGTGTTTATAGCACTTCCTGGCTTTTCAGCCCTTTTGAAGATATTTGCTGTGTTCTTTCTCCCTGGTATTTACTGTAAATTAAATCTCAGCCCTGACTGTCCTTTCAGAAATACTGAGTACCTGTGTCTTTGGTGAAGTGCTTCTGTGTTTGTAAATTGTTTTTTTTTAGAGAGGATTTGTTGTTGAACAACCTGAAAGGAGGTTGTAGTAAGGCAGGTGGTGGTCTCTTCTCCCAGGTAAGTAGTGAAAGGACGAGAGGCAATGACCTCGAGTTGCATCAGGCGAGGTTTAGATTAGATGTTGGGAGAAATTTCTTTACTGAAAGAGTGGTCAGGCATTGGAATAGGCTGCCCAGGGAGGTGGTTGAGTTCCTGTCCCTGGAGGTGTTCAAAATATGTGTAGATGTGGCACTTCAGGAGATGGTTTAGTGGGCATGGTGGTGTTGGGTGGATGGTTGAACTCGATGACCTTAGAGGTCTTTTCCAACCTATGGTTCTATGAAAATGAAAGACCCGCTCCATTACAGAAAACGTGGACTATGTTTGGAAATGGGATGTCGGTGGATGTGAATTTCTCAGTGAACAGGTCTTCAAAGAGGTAAGGGCCACACTTGAGAAATTACTTCCTTCAGCCAAAGAATATATGGTACAATGACCATATTCTGCCATTTTCTGCTAAGTAATTTATAACTCTTGAAGCAAGTACTGGGGTATTGAAGTCAACATGGGTAAGGGGTGTGTTATTTGGCCTAAATAAAAGATCAGTTCAACTGCCACAGATATGAGGAGACGAGAAGGCTGACTGAAATTTGTAAAACAAAACTGTGGAATTGTAAAGTTTCTTGTGGTGAATGTTCATGGCTGTGTGATACATTTTTGTCCTTCTGGGAAAGCAGAAATGTAGAATTTTAAAGTAAATTCATGCTGAGCATGAATTTTCCACTTTCCATTCATGCACTCAGCAAACATTGCCCAATGTAGAGTTAATTATTTTCTCTTTTCTTCACAGAAATAAGTTATTTTGTAATTAAGAAAAAAAGTAAAATGTTTTTGTGGTTATATCTCTCAATCACAAAATACTTTTTTCTATGGAAAACTTGAATGATATAAAATTACATTTGGGTCAAAGGGTATAATGTCTGTCTTGGCTGTTAGGTCATATGGAAAGTTTTATATGGACTAGTGAGTATTCTTCTGTTTGTAATAGTAGATAAAGGAAAGTAAGATGATTTGCCTCTGGTATTCTCGAGGTGTTAGCATTTTCAGCAGTACTTCCTCACCTGTTTGGAGGTGCCTAGGTACCAAACAAGTCCATGTTCAGATTTTAATTCTAAATATCTACTCAATTTAGAAAGAAAACTAAAAGATAAATGACTTCCTTTCTGTAGCTGGAGGCATATGCATATGTTTTTTCATCTTCACAACATTTAAAGTATGTCCCCAGCATGCTGATGCTCATGGAGAAACGCTGCTGGAAATCACTCACATGGCATGTTGCTCAGCCAGTGCGGTACAGATATGTAAGGGAGAGTGTTCTGGAGCTCCTGAAAGCTGCTTTTTGCCATGCTGTGGAGAAACTTATACCTGCTTTCGCTGGCCCCTTTCGACAGTATGGGACTCTCTGCTTTGAGCTTGAGAGGATAAAGGCACTTGGCAGAGGTAGCTAAACTTACCGAAGCAAAGTGGGATACTTCTGTCGTATGCCTCATTGCCATTCTTTGTAAATCGTATGGGTTCCTCTGCTACAGCTGTCACTACTGTCTGGGTGTTTTCTCTCTGTTCCTCCTTTCTTGGACATCTGCAGAGGAAAGCAGATGACGCTCCTGAAGACTGAATGGACAGAGGATTTCACTCACTTGCACTCCCTTAGTAGCTATGGTGCTAAGTCCAGCCTGCTGTCAAGGAGCAGGCTGGAAACCTGAAATCAGTGTGGGACCTTTGGTGTGGAAGCATCGCTTACTTAGGTGGTGTAGAAACCTTCCCACCAAAGACTTCCTTTGACTCAAAATAAAATGTACAATATGCTGGTAGTTGACCTGCTATATTTAATATTATTATTTTAAAGGACATCAATTTTTGAAATAAAATTAGCTTGAAAAAAAAGTCACAGTATTACATGTATAAAACAGTAAATCACATTCCAAACAAATAAATCATATTATTTAAAAAGTGTTACACAAATAATTTTCTTGTTTTCTGGAGTAAGATTTTGGAGGGTTTTTTTTTTTTGATACCTAGGAAATTCAGTGTTAAAAAATTAATTTACTACTGTTTGAAAAATACTGACATAAGTAAACTCTATGTCTGTTTCAGTGAAATGGGAATAATGTTGCTTCTGCTCAAGATAAGCTATATTCTATATATTGAAAGCAGTGATATTCTCCTCATTTTGTAAGTTACACCACATAAAATGGGCAGAATATTCCTAATTAGCAGAGTAGTCTAAAGCATGTCCATCTGTAGAGGGCACTGCAAAGTGGAGGACAGGATTTTTAGGGGCCAAACATTAAACAATTTTTGCCCACCCCCTCTGTGTCTCCCTGCATTGAAGAACCATGTGTTTAGTCTTCCCCTTAGCCAACTTAAAAAGTGAGATATGAGTTTTTTCCTCCACTCCTAGGGAGCCACGTGGCCAGGAATTCACAGCACAGGCTTTTAAGTTTTGCAGCTCTCTGGCAGAAATTCAACTTAAAATACACATAAATCACAGGTCAGCCACCAAGTAGACACAGCTGTAGTTAGAACTCCAGAGTGTATCTTGTCTTCAAGGTGCATCTATATTAGTGGTTTAGTTTGTGTCTGGCGAGAGTGTTCGAAGAAAACCATCTGTTCATGTCCTTTACTGTGCTTTTTTTCCCACACAGCGGAGCAGTCTTGAAGTGCACAAACTGGATTTCTTTGGCAAGAAAGTGACCACAAGATGTGCTCCAGGGTTGCTGCCAAGGCACTCCAGCTGTTAATGGACCTTCAGTTCGCAGGAGCAGGCTAGAGCTAGGCTAATGTAAGTCCCACTGACAACGTATGCATGAGTGCTGGTACTTACTACCGGTTGTTTCTCTCCATGTACCTACCCTTGGGCCACTCACTAATGTAGACATGGTTTTTCCTGTGCAGGAGGAGGAAAGAGGTGGACTAAGAGATTATTTCCCTATTCTCTGTTTCATGTGTTCTCAGTGATCTGACAGTCTGACTCTCACTCATGGCAATCTGGCTTTTATTCACCTATTTCCTTCTCCAGTTTTGGTCCTTAGGCACCTCTCTGCATAGACCTAGCCTGGGTGACTGCTCAAATTTTTAATTCTATCAGGCAAATAGACAAAGCAGCTGTGACCAGACGAGGCTGAGGCATAGTTGAGGGAGGGCAGTTAAATCTCACGTCATGGATGATGGCATGGGGACAGAGACTTGACCCACTGCTGAGAAGGATTCAGCTGCATCTGCCTTAGGGAAAAGCTCAAGGGCTCATCCAATCTCGTATCGGATTTCTGTGACCTTGCCTGAGAGCAGAAAAATGAACTGAGATACAGAAGGTAGCAAAGAATGTGCTGATGGCAATGGATTTTGTTCACCACTGAAGCTGCCTGCCTTGGCGTGATGTGAGTTGACTCCACCTGTGACTTGCTTTGAAGCCTGCTCACAAATTAGTACATAGTTTCCCTGAGTTGATGCAAAAACACCTACAAGAACCTTATTATAGTTCCCCAGAGATTTATGTTACACTACCTTGTATTTCTGCTTCTGACTGTAGTCTGAGATGATGATGATCTATACAGCCAGTAAGATGGATCTCATATGGTGTCCAGTGGAAAGATGCATCTCTCTGCATGTATCTGCACTGTGGGTAGAGGGATGCTCTTCTTGAAATTCACGGGGTATCAGGTAGGTGCTCTCTACTGAGACCTTCGATCCTGAATATGTTTCTTTCACTGATCCTGCAGATCCTGATTATCCTCAGAGTATGTAGCTGAATGATACTTTTTCTGGACTTTTTTAAAAGGAGAATGATCATGGTAGGATAAAACAGAAAATTACTCATTCTCTGACAGCTGCTTTTAATCTTAAACTTATGGTCATTTTTAGGAATAAATAATTGTTTGCAAAGGACAAACCTGTAATACTGTAGTTGATGTCCCATTGCTGACTTCTGAAGGTTTTTTGAGCTTAAAAAGAAGAAATTTTGAAGGGTAAAAGAACAAATATAAGTTTCTTCTATGACCTCTAAAAGAACTTAAACCATTAGTAATTCCAAAAGAGTTGCCTAGGAAAATGGCAAATGAAAATGTAGGAATTTCCATTCCCTGTAGTAGTCAACTACGTTTTTCTTACAACGGTAAATGGAAAAGAGGTGGATTTTCTGCTGATACTGAATGAGGTGGTATGCCCAGCAAAAAGACAGAAGAGAAGAGGAGGGATTTCAGGCAATCATAAACAGATTGCCTGAACAACAGTCACACATCCCAAGTTAAATGTTTGGGAGAATTTATAGGGTATTTAGGAGACAAACTGTTCACTTTATATCACAGCTTGAGCGCTTCAACACTGGTTTCAAGTAATATGGGAAGGTGCCTGGCCTTAAACATTACTGCAAATTGAATGACAGAGGTAATCCAAATATTTAGTAGGTTAGTTACTGAGAAAGATGAAATTTTATAGCTGAAGTACGTATTTTTTTTGTTTCATCTTCTTTGAAACATCTGAAATTGTTGTGTTGTTCATTTTATCTGGTGAGAAATATAGTAGTTTATGATTTTGTGAGACCTGTGCCTTCCAAAATGCCTTCCTATCCCCTTCAAATTTATAACTTGAGGTAGTAAAATGGATTTTACTCTTCTGTTGGAAGTCCTTGTTTTAATTTCTCCTGCTTGCTTAACAGTCTACTGAGTAATTCTTTTACTTGTGACCTGTGAGACGGTGAATCACAGAATCTCTGCAGCTGGAAGGCATCTCTGGACATCACCTAGTCCAAGTCCCCTTGCTCAAAGCAGAGTCAGCTAGAGCAGGGTGGAAACACCACAACCTCTCCAAGTGGCTCATATCAGTGTTTGAATACCCTCCCAGTGAAAATGATTTTTCTTCACGTTTGAATGGAGTTTTCTGTATTTCATGTCCTGTCCATTGCTTCTCAGACTATTACTGGGCACCACAGAGGAGAGTCTGGCAAGGGTCAAAGTCTGCACTGCTGGAACTGGTGAGTACACAGGCAGAGAGTCCTTCTCATCAGGGCTATCATGCCCTCCACTCCTCATCTGTCCCCCTTACCCAGAAGGCAGCCCAGCAAGGGTCTCCCTCACTGCTCGAACACCACCTCTTTGCCTCCTTCCTTGTTTTGGTAGGAACATGTGGCTTTGGCCCCTTCTCTGTGAAGGTGCCAAAAGCCAGACAGAAGGCTTAGCAGGGTTCTTATGACCAGTTTTCACTTTATTTCTTTTCTGCATACATAAACTTTGTGCCTTTTCTTATTCCTCCTTCCATCATCCATTAAAGGAGTGACTTGTGATGGGATAAAAATAATTTGACATGTTTCTTTTCATACTATGTATTTAATGTATTCTATAATATTTACTATTTTTTTATTATAGCTGGAGTATGTGTGCAAGAAGAGTCTGAACCAAAATGTATCCACAGAACCCACAGAACAAGTTTGGAAGGGACCCTATCTTCAAATGTCTGTTGCCACTCTTGACTTGAGAGGAATTCTTGAAGCAAGTCTTTAAAGGTGACATTTACACTGCTCGACAGCTCCTCTAGAGTGTATTTTCTAGTCTCCAAGTCAGGGGATAAAGAGTAGCTCCCAAATACGATCTGCAACAGAGGTGTTTTGAAGAGAGAGTTGGTTGTATTTGCAGTGCATAGCACTTGTCCGAAGTCTGCTCCAAGTCCAAAATAGCCGCTGTGTGGCACTAAGAAATAATTATCAGAAATTAATGCCTTTTCAGTTTCAAAAGCCTGAAATTAAGTAATGCCACTGTCATAGCCCCACAGCTTGCCATTTTGTGGCAAGTATGTCCCAGAGCATGTATTGAGAGGCTGTGCAGATACTTGAGGGAGCAAGGCTTTGCAGGGTAGCACTGCAGTACTCTGGTGTGGATCAGAGTAAATTGTTTAGTTTTATTCTATACTGCCTGTAAGTGATTCTACTGGAGTCAGTAGTGCTCGGAGCTATAGCCAGGCTTTGTCTGGGAAGGACATAGCTGGTTGCTGTTGAAAAGGTCTAGGAACAAATCAAGGCATGCGAGTTGGATCTGGAAAGAAAAGTCAGAGCGAAGCTGATGGTGTAGCACTACCCAAGAAATGTTGCTGCAAACCATGTTGTTCCCACCAGAGTTACAGCTGAACATGCCATTTCTGTGGCCTTTCTAATTTTAAACTGATTCTTGAAGATACAGTGACCCCCTATCCTTCTCCTTCCCCATCTATTAATCTGACAGATCCACATGAGTGTCATTTATCTTGGAATCTCATGGGGTGGTCAGAGTGAACTAAAGCCAGCTTTTCTAAGTCAAAGCATCAAATGTACAGTCCGTACAGGGCTGCTAGCTGCAGTTTCTATCACATCTCTGTTAGAATGTGTCTATTCGATTAAAATTGACACATCCTTAGCATCTACTGAAATATTGACCACCATTCTGGGATCTTTTAAGGTATTAAAATTCTTTTTCTCCTAGTTGATGTCTGGAAAGGCTTAATTGTGCCACCCATGAAAACTTTCAGCTAACAGCTCCTCCGCTCTGTTGCCTTGAGAACTTTTATCTGTTGTTATGTTGTTTCCTGTTTGCTTCTCACTAACAACTCCCTTTGATTTAAATCCGTGTAGTTACATAAAGTACTAAATGAGAGCTGAACAGAGCTGAAAGCTGTTTGTACGACGTGGTGCATGGACACCTATGCAGGTGCCATTACTGATCCTGCAGGGAAATGTCATGTCACTGAAACTCCAGCAGAGATCAATGTGTGAAGAGGACTGCAGAGAGCTGTGAGATATGCCAGCAATGGCAGCTTAATTTGGGTCTTCATGGTGTTCTGAATGCAGACGGATGGTTTACTGCAAATGAGATAAATCAGATCAACTTCCTGAACTGCTTTTAAGTGTGGGGCTTTACAGTCCTCTGCAGTACTAGAAAGTTTCTTCACTAACACAAAGGCAAGAACATGACAGGTAATAATCTGAATAGGAGCTTTTATGTTTTCAATTTCAGTGCATTTCACAGCCAGAAGACTTGGATTTGGGTGCATTTTAATTTTTGAACACCTGTGAGGAAAATGGCTTAGGTTTTAGGAAGTGCGGAACGCTGTCCTAAAGCTCTGCATATCTGTTCTGAAGCAGAAGATAAATTTCAGGGAAAATGTCTTCCTTGTTCATTACCCTGATGCTTAGTGTCTGCAGTGTGAAAAGAGACAACAGTTAGAGACAGTGATGCAATCTGTAGTTCTGCCTCTTCCTCTCAGTCAAATAAAATAGTGCCATGCCAGTTGTTATCATGGGGCATCTGAGTTAAGTCCACATGGTCTTCCATTGATGCCTGTTGTCAGCCAAAGTGTGCAAATGGTAACTTTAAATTTATTGGTATAAAAAGAAAACAAACTGTTGAGTTTTAAGTTGATTGATATAGAAAATGGAAACTACCTGAGGTGACTGGTATAAAAAAACAAACTGTTAACCTTTCAGGTGATTGTTAGAAGCTGCTAGTGGAAAGGTATGGTCTTTCAGAGACTGGTGACAATGGAAAATCATATGGCAAGATGGGTGAAGAGTATCTGGTTGGGAGACCTATGTGATGACTAGACCAGAAATTACTGATAAAAGCACAGGCAGTGGCAGATCAGTTTTGGGAATTGTCTTCCAAGGACCCCAGAGCAGACCCTTCTGTATATCTGACTGCCAGCTGAAGAGAAGAAGACTAGGAACCTGCCTTCACTGTGTGCCTGAGGCAGAGCAGCTATGAATCTGGACTCTGGGACGGATCAGTGAGACAGTACGCCCAAATCTGTGACAGTCAGCCTTCATCATGGATACCCTCTGCTGGTCATCACTCATTCAGCATATAGGTGCATGACTTCTGTGGTGTTGCCATACTGATGGCATCAGCAGTGGCGGTCCTACAGTATTATTAAAGTTCTCTCTACTATTAAAACATTTGTAATAAGATTAACAAGAATAGTTGTAAAATTTGTTTATGTAATAAAGGATAGTGTGATTCAATACTCTTTGTAATATTCCCTGTGTGGATTGTCATCTTCTCAACTGTCAGTCTCTGTGCAAATTGCTCTTACATTTCCAGGGCCCTGTAACAGCTCCAGAGTGAGATAAATGAGCCAGCTCACACTTCTGAGAGCTACCTTTTCACAGAATCACACAGCAGCTGAGGGTGCAAGGAAGCTCTGGACATTGCCTAGTCCAACCCCTCTCCTCGAACAGGGTCTGCTAGAACAGGTTGTCCAGAGCACTGTCCATCCTCCAAGGATGGAAATTCCTGTGCCTGCGTCCCACAGGTTGTGTTCCACTGAATTGCCTCTTCTAGGAGAAGAGATCTCTTCCCAGCTCAGCTAGTCATCTCTTCTAGGCTGCCTGCAGACCTTGGTAGACAGGGCTGAATTAATTACATTAGGTCATGGGTTTTATGTATTTTTGAAACTAGAAGTATGGGACCATCCTTAAATAAGAAATATGAGAAAATGACCCCAAGCCTGTAACACCTCCTGCTCCTGCAAGAATAGCCCATTGCTGCTTGCGTTCCATCCCAGTCCCTGATTTTAAAGGGTGTAATCAAAATTAAACTGTCCTCTGTCCTAGAATATACGCTTGAAAATTAGTTCAGGCATGGTCTATCAGCTATCGTGTTTGCAGTTGCTGACTTGCAATGTGGACATGAATATGGGGAACAACACTTGACTGGCCATACTCTTCCCCTTGATACCTTGTGTACTAGCAATAAGGGGGCCATTAGAGCTGGATACCTGGATTTTAATGCCGAATCTAGGCAGAAGGCGGATGAGTGCTGGGTGTTAGCTGTGGTCTGTGGCAGCCAGAATCTGTTCCCTCTGTGCTACGCAAGGAGAGCAAACAGGATTATTAATGAGAGATAATCTGAATTATATTTTCAGAACAATTAAGAGGCTAATGAGAGGATTTAAAAAGAAAAATTGAACTAATAGATATAGTTTTCCTGTGCAATGAGAAAGGGAAATAAATAATGGTAATAAATAAGTAAACTATGGTAAAAATAATTTCTCACTCTCTTCCCTCCTGAATTTTATATTCTCAATCCCGGCCAAGTCTGGGAAGTTGGGTATCTCACGGATCCAGCTCTGTGGAATTACCTTCCTTGTGTGTCAGGCAAAAAAACTAAAAGAGATGAGATACAATGGTACAAGCTATAAGGCATATTCAGACTTGAGGGAAGTAAGTTTTGCAATTCTCTTAATATTTGTGAGAGTACGGTAGGAGTGAATACTGAATAGGACCCTGTATCTTAAAGAGATATTTTCAGAGGTTAATACTCAGCTTAATAATGGGTAGATCAGCACATTCTTACTTTGGAAATTCTCAGTGTTATTTTTTGATTGAAGGCCAGAAACTTTTAAGCATATGTTATCGAGGTTATCTTAGTGAAGTTTTCCTAATGATGGAGGTAAAATGGGTGTTACTTTTTGAATGCATTGTCCAAAACCAATGTAAAGACAGCCAGCATGATCAGAAGGACTATTTTTGGTGATATCCTAGTTTCTGCTGTCCTTAGATTTTTAAAAACATAGTACTTTTTCTCATTAAATGTAACCTACTTGTACAATTCACTCATACTGTGATAGATAATATACTTTACTGAGGGAGAATGTGCACACAAATCTTCCAGAAAAGAAAGTAATTTTAGTCCAAACTCTTTAGTAAAGAAGAGAAAGACCTGACATTCATTTTCTTTAGCTAACAAAGTTTTCCTTTCGTTTATGCTCTTTCTAAAATGTGGAAATCAGGTGAATTTCTTTATCAGTGAATTCTTTTCAGATTTTTTAGGGATATGCATGCTGTGAGATGGCCAGAAATGCCTGGTGGAAGGTTGTTGTAATGTTCCAACCTGGTCGTTTTGGGGTTTATGGCACCTGCCGGCTTAAGCCCTAGAGTCACCTTGACTGACTTTGGTGTAGAAAATATGCTGCAGCAGCTCAGTTGAGGCAAAAGATATTGTTTAAGCAAAGAGTCTGTAACAAGCAGTATCAACAACTTTTGCTTTGGACACTGACATTTTATTTTGGACAAACTTTTTAGCAGGGCATGTTGCAATAAGAAAGAGGCAATGGTTTTAAAGTAAAAACCTGTAGTATTAGACTGGATAGAAGGAACAAATTTTTTACAATGAGGGTGGTGAAACATTGGCATAGGTTGCCCAGAGAGGTGGTATATGCCCCATCCCTGGAAACATTCAAGGTCGGGTTGGACGGGGGTCTCAGCAGCCTGATCTAGTTGAAAATGTCCTTGCTCATTACAGGCAAGTTCGGCTAGATGACCTCTATAGGTCCCGCTATCTAAAACCATTCTATGATTCTATGATTCTACAATTCTATGACTGAATTAGATTACATGAAAGGTTAGAAATTAATGGGATATATTTAGAAGGCATGCAAGGCTGAGCATTTCCTTCCAGACTGGGTCTGAAGTTCATAAATGATTAAAACATTTCCTTTCCTTAATCACTGGAGAGAGGAAAAAATGAGTACAAAAATACAAATGTGTTAGAAACAAAGACAGAGCAGCTTTAATGTGTTGGGTAGTAACCATGGCAGTCTGAGGACTGCTGGAAACTCTTGAGGGACTGGCACCTAGAGATAGCCATGTACTTCACACTCCAGGAACGAGTTTGGGTTTAAAATGACCATTGCCCATGGCAAGAAAATGCTGACAGTAATAGGAACGTGTATTTGAAAATAAGTCCTTGATATCCCATCTAGTGGGACTCATTGGAACCCAAGTGGTGTCTGAAGATCTTGGAAATGAATAGAGACAGGTTGTAAAAAGAGATTTTGGGTGTATGTGGAGATATAAGTGAGATTTATTTCAGGAGAACGCAGAAAGTATTAACTTTCCTGCATGCCATCTACTTATATCAGAAGCCACAAAGCTTTTTCCAGTAAACAGCTATAGACACTGTCTTTCATAACATCCTCATAGGGAAGCTCACGAAGTGTGGGCTAGATGAGTGGAAAGTGAGGTGGATTGAGAGCTGGCTGAATGGTAGAACTCAGAGGGTTGTCATCAGTGGTGTAGAGTCTAGTGGGAAGCCGGTAAAAAAGGGAGTTCCCCAGGGGTCAGTACTCGGCCCAGTCTTGTTTAACTTCTTCATCAACGACCTGGATGAAGGGGACAGAGTGTATGCTCAGCAAGTTTGTGGATGACACCAAACTGGGAGGAGTGGTGGATACACCAGAAGGCTGTGGTGCCATTCAGCGAGACCTGGACAGGCTGGAGAGTTGGACGCAGAGGAACCTGATGAGGTTCAACAAGGGCAAGTGCAGGGTCCTGCAGCTGGGGAGGAACAACCCCATGCATCAGTACAGGAGAGCAGCTCTGTGGAGACGGACCCGGGTGTCCTGGTGGACGACAGGTTGACCATGAGCCAGCAGTGTGCCCTGGCTGCCAAGAAAGCTAAAGGGATTCTGGGATTCATTAGGAGGAGTGTGGCCCGCAGGTAGAGGGAGGTTCTCCTTCCCCTCTACAGTGCCCTAGTGAGGCACCATCTGGAGTACTCTGTCCAGTTCTGGGCTCCCCAGTTCAAGAAAGATGAGGAGCTACTGGAGAGAGTCCAGAGGAGGGCTACAAAGATGATGAGGGGGCAGGAACATCTATCCTACGAGGAAAGGCTGAGGGAGCTGCGCTTGTTCAGCCTGGAGAAGAGAAGGCTGCGATGGGACCTTATAAATGCTTATAAATATCTGAAGGGTGGGTGTCAGGAGGACAGGGCCAGACTCTTTTCAGTGGTGCCCAGTGACAGGACAAGGGGCAATGAGCACAAACTGAAGCACAGGAAGTTCCATCTGAACACAAGGAACTTCTGCACTCTGAGGCTGATGGAACACTGGAACCGGCTGCCCAGAGCGACTGTGGAGTCTCCTTCTCTGGAGGTCTTCAAACCCTGCCTGTGTGAGGTCCTGTGCAGCTTGCTCTGGGTGACCCTGCTTCGGCAGGGGTGTTGGACTAGGTGACCCACAGGGGTCCCTTCCAACCCCTACCATTCTGTGATTCTGTGATTCTCAGTACAGATGTTAACTGATTTGGATACATGACTGCTGTGCCCTTCGAAACTGCAAAATGTATTTTGATACCAAAGCAAGAATCTTAGCAGCATGTCCTTGTACCTACCATGGTTCTTAAAACAGGATCTAACGTAAGTCAAAACAGGAAATTTAATTCCTTTAAGAAGTTATCCATCTGGGCCCTTTTCATCACCTGAATTCCAACATGCTAAAGGATTATCTAACACTCACTTCCAGAAATCTATTATTTTATGCGCAAAAGAGTTCTTAGTAAACATTTAATGGTGAATTTAATCTGAAGGTAGCAATTAGTTTAATTGTTCAAGTATATCTAAGGCAAGATTAATAGAATCATTTTAATTTGGGGTGGAAAGCAATTTTTATAGTATCTTTTTTTTGTGCAATATCTGTCTGCAAATTCATTGTATCTGTTTGTATAATAAACTTTGTTACTGACACTTGGATGGCTGACATGAAGTGCAGGGCTGTAGGTTTGTGGAGGCTGTAACAGTAATTACAAACTGAGTCTTTACTGCTTTCTGTAGTGAGTAACCTGTGAGAGGTTGCTTAAAGCTTCTTGAGCTCCTGTGGTTATGCCAATCCTTGTTTCAGTTAGAGGAAGCTGGTCTTGCCACCTTAGTAGGTAACAGGAAAAACAAGAAAAATCATTTGAGAAATAAAATTGGCCACAGCAGCTGCAATGTTTGTCATGGATGGAACGTTCTTACACTAGTCCTGCATAATATATAGCTACAGTGCAACAGTTCTGTGCAGGAGGTTTGCATGTTTGCACCTCAAAAGGTGGATCAAGACAAGCCTGTTGGCTTTTAGCATGCTTATCAGACTTGAATTTTGGTAGCTGTGAGCATGTCAAGCTTGAAGACTGCCTTTGTGGCCATATTTTATTTACTTTACTTGCATATTGTACATTTATAACCCAGTTATTGTTATACTTACACATATGACACAGCTAGGTCCTTCATGAACCTAAAGCAGAAAAGTGACCTATGTTACAAAAGACTTACATAAACCAAGAGATGACTGAATACTACTGTCAACATGAACAATACAGTTGAACAGCCTAATAGCTATCGGTGTCAGTGATCCAGTGGTCCAATTGCTACGATGATTTTCAGGAGAAGGTGAAGGAGTGATATGAGTGCATTTACAGGTATTTGTAGATGTATTTAACCTGTACTATTCACATAAAATTTATCCTACTCCACAACTCATTAAAGCTGGAATGTTATCTAAAAGTTGCTACTTTTTTAAAGCAAGTATATAAAATCTAGAATCATAGAATGGTAAGGGTTGGAAGGGACCTTAAAGATCATCTGGTTCCAACCCCTCTGCCATGAGCAGGGACATCTTCCCCACAGCAGGTTGCTCAGAGCTCCATCCAACCTGGCCTTGAACACTGCCAGGGAGGGGGCAGCCACAGCTTCTCTGGGCAACCTGTGCCAGTGTTTCACCACCCTCATGGTGAAGAATTTCTTCCAAATATCTAATCTAAATCTGCCCTCTTTTAGTTTACAGCCATTCCCCCTTGTCCTTTCATCTCACACCCTAGTGAGAAGACTATCTCCATTCTTCCTGTGGGCCCCCTTCAGGTACTGGAAGGCTGCTATAAGGTGAACCCGGAGCCTTCTCTTCTCCAGGCTGAACAGCCCCAACTCTCTTAGCCTGTCCTTGTAGGCGAGGTGCGCCAGCCCTCTGATCATCTTCATGGCCTTCCTCTGGACTCCCTCCAACATATCCATGAAAATAAGCACAATAAATCAAGTAAACATTCATACAACATCCAAAGGTTTCTTCCAACCTAAACTGTGATGCAATTTTTAATATATTTCCTGGGGTACAAAAACGCATTGTTCCTAATGTTCGTAGGCCACTGCCAGCCAGAAAAATGTGTACTGCATTGTAGGTATCAGTATTTTATAATGGGGTTCCAAAGAGTGGAACTTTTTCTTCTCTGTGATTACTCTGGCTCTGCCTCAGCCAGCTGCCATCAGATCTTCACAAGTTCTCAGTCTTTCTTCAGAGGTCAATGCCCTTGGTACAAGATCTCTCTCTGGATGGTCTGCTTGTTCTGAACGTTTCGCTGATGGATGGGTTATGAGATTCTGTGCTGAAGTATCAGCCAAAATATTGGTTTGTTTCAATCAGTATTTAAGTGGTCTTAACATTTTTCCTTACTGAAGTTGTTGACTTAATTCAGGTCTTCATCAACAAGAAATATGATAATCAATCTGCTAAGAATAGTAACTGTATTTGATAGGAAATTAGTCTAAACAGTGTATCATTTCACTTCAGTTTGAAAGACCAAATCTCTTCTGTTCCTGTTTACTGAACTCATACTTGATTTATACCAGACTAATTTTCATTATTTCACTGGAGATTTTCCTGGCTAATAATGATGTAAATGAGAGCAGGGCCCTCTTCTACCATCAAGGACTGAACATAACCATCATTAATTGCTTTTTCATTAGGCAATTGATAACACACTTTTCAGCTAAGAATAGCTATGTCTCTTTGAGTCACTTCTAATGCAAATATGAAAGGGAGAAGAACTTTAACTGTGGGTTTAAATAAATTTAGAAGTGTTGAGGTTCTTTGAGTAGTGCACAAGAATGAGAGATGAAGGATGACACTTCTGAAACTCACAATGTTTCAGCTTTTCACAGTCAGTGCAGGATTGTAAAGATTAATTTTTTTTTTTTATCTTCTCTCCTGTCAGAAAAAGTTTATACTTACAACAATGTTCTTATGAGTCGGTATTAAAGAACACCAGTCATCTGTAAAAATCAGACTTCTCTTTGAAGTTTTTTTTCCTTTTTATTTTAACATGAAAGTGGTTGTATTGTGAAAGTTCTAAGTAAAGAGATTGGAGGTAAAACAATGCTGTTGCTTTTTCAGATTTTTTTTTTTTTTAATGTTCATAGCTGACAGTGCACTGGCATTAGGTCATTCTTTTTTATCTTCTGTTGAGTGTCATTCCAGTTCCACTCAGGTGGGTCACATGTATTCACCCTACCGTAAGGGAGAAGGAGAAAATAAAGGACCAAAAAGGAAATAACTACTTTAAAAAATTTAAATTTTGTGTGGAAATTCATGTGTAGTTTGACATGTGACTACTTTGACACCATTTATACACAGAATCACAGAATGGTAGGGGTTGGAAGGGACCTCTGTGGGTCATCTAGTCCAACCCTCCTGACGAAGCAGGGTCACGCAGAGCAAGCTGCACAGGACCGTGTCCAAGCAGGTCTTGAATATCTCCAGAGAAGGAGACTCCACAGTTGCTCTGGGCAGCCGGTTCTAGTGCTCCGTCAGCCTCAGAGGGAAGAAGTTCTTCCTCATGTTCAGACGGAACTTCTTGTGCTTCAGTTTGTGCCCATTGCCTCTTGTCCTGTCGCTGGGCACTACTGAAAAGAGTTTGGCCCCATTCTCCTGACACCCACCCTTCAGATATTTATAAGCATTTATTAAGTCCCCTCGCAGCCTTCTCTTCTTCAGGCTGAACAAGCCCAGCTCCCTCAGCCTCTCCTCGTAGGAGAGATGTTCCAGTCCCCTCATCATCTTTATAGCCCTCTGCTGGACTCTCTCCAGTAGCTCCTCATCTTTCTTGAACTGGGGAGCCCAGAACTGGACACAGGACTCCAGATGGTGCCGCACTAGGGCACTGTAGAGGGGAAGGAGAACCTCCCTCGACCTGCTGGCCACATTCCTCCTAATATATCCCAGAATCCCATTAACTTTCTTGGCAGCCAGGGCACACTGCTGGCTCATGGTCAACCTGTCGTCCACCAGGACACCCAGGTCCCTCTCCACAGAACTGCTCTCCAGCAGGTCCACCCCAAGCCTGTACTGATGCATGGGGTTGTTCCTCCCCAGCTGCAGGACCCTGCACTTGCCCTTGTTGAACCTCATCAGGTTCCTCTCTGC
>Ga0065711_1037313_pt1 | contig 19954 bp, 14 predicted proteins | sample Hoacrofraction12_FD_59098 | JGI IMG/M metagenome (GOLD analysis project Ga0065711, IMG submission 59098) | Hoatzin crop microbial communities from Cojedes, Venezuela - Epithelial fraction 12 v2 (version 2) | ecosystem: Host-associated > Birds > Digestive system > Esophagus > Crop | place... | reverse complement strand
CCGCCTGGACAAGATCCTGTGCAGCCTGCTGTAGGTGACCCTGCTTCGGCAGGGGGGTTGGACTAGATGACCCACAGAGGTCCCTTCCAACCCCTACTATTCTGTGATTCTGTGATTCTGTGATTCTGTACGCAGCTATTGACTATAAAAACCTTGTAACATTCCCAGGGTCTCTGAGGGTCTCAGGGAAAACTGTTCAGAGAGAATGTGGAGGGGATGGATATACCAGTAATTTGAGCAACAGATCTGTCATCTCAGCAATCATGCGAGGCAGGTACCTCACTGTCTGCTCATCCAGCCCGTACTTCAATAGCTTCTCTATGAGGATCTTACGGGAGACAGTGTCAAAAGACTTACTGAAGGCTAGGCAGGAAATGTCCACTGCTCTCCCCTCCTACACCAAGCCAGTCATTTCATCACAGGTTATCAGATTGGTCCAGCATGGCTTGCCCTTTGTGAATCCATGCTGACTGCTCCCAGTCATGGCCTTGTCCTTCATGTGCATGGAAATGGTTTCCAGCATTAGTTGCTTCATCACCTTCCCAGGGATAAAGGTGAGCCTGACCAGCCTGTAGCTCTCTGGATCTTCCTCCTTGCCCTTTTTGAAGATAGGAGTGACATTTGCTTTCTTCCAGTCCCCAGGCACCTCTCTCAGCTGCCATGATTACTTAAAGATAATTGAGAATGACCCTGCAACAATATCAGCTAGCTCCCTCAGCACTTGTGGGTGCATCCCATCACGGCTCACAGACTTCTGTACGTCAAGTTTGCTTGAGTATTCTCTAACCTGATCCTCTTCCACCAGGGGTAAGTCTTTCTTATGCCAGATCTCCCTCTCTCCAGCACTTGGGATTTCTGAAGGCTGGTCTTGCTACCAAAAACTGAGGCCAGGAAGGCATTCAATATTTCAGCCTTTCCCATGTCCTGTGCCACCAGGGTCTTTGCCCCATTCAGCAGCAGTCCCACATTTTCCCTAGTCTTCCTTTCACCACTTAGATGCTTATGGAAGCACTTCTTGTTGCCCTTGACACCCTCACCAAGCCCAACTCCAGGTGGGCTTTGGCTTTCCTAACCATGTCTCTGCATGCTCAGACTGTCTCTATACTCCTCACACATTACCTGTCCCTGCTTTTGCTTTCTGTATACTCCCTTTTTATGTTTGAGTTTTGCGAGGAGCACTTTGCTCAGCCACAATGGCCTCTTGGCATTTTTTTCTGACTTCCTGTGTGTTGGGATTGACTTCTCTGGAGTGTAGGTGATCCCTGAATACTTCCTCTGGAGTGTAGGTGATCCTCAAATACTATCCAGCTTTTCTGGACCCCTCTTCCCTCCAGCGCCTTATACCATGGGACTTTTCTAAGCAGATCCCTGAAGAGGCCACAGTCTGTTCTCCTGAAGTGCAGGGTTGTGATCTCACTTTTTGCCCTGCTCCTTCCTCTCAAGATCCTGAACTACACCACCTCACAGTCACAATAACCAAGGTTCCATTTGATCTTCACATTCTCAGTGAGGCCTTCCTCATTTGTGAGTATGAGGTCCAGCAGAGCACCTCTCCTCATTGGCTCCTCTTTCACTTGTGTCAAGAAATTATCATTAATGCTCTCCAGTAACCTTCTAGATTGCTTATGTTCTCCTACTTTGTCCCTCTAGGAGGTATCAAGGTGGTTGAAGTCCCTATGAGGATCAGGGTCTGCAAACAGGGGGCTGATTCTAGCTGTGTGTAGAAGGCTTCATCCACTTATTCTTCCTGGTCAGGCAGCCCATAGTAGACACCCACTACAAAGTCACCAGTATTGGTCTGCACTTTAGTCCTTACCCATAAGCTCTCATCACCCACCCTCATGCACAGCTCCATGCACTCCAGCTGCTCTCTCCCATAAAGTACAACTCGCCCTCCTTGTTTTCGTGGCCTGTCCTTGCTAATGAGCCTGTATCCCTCCACTGCAGCACTCCAGTCATGAGACCCACCCACCGTATCTCTGGGATCTCAATGAGATCCTACCCTTGCCGCTTCACAGAGATCTCTAATTCCTTGTGTTTACACCCCACACTGCACACCTTAGTGTGCAGGCACTTCAGAGCGACTTCCTTGCTTACATGCAAATGCTTGAGGTGATGCCACTTAAGCCCTGTTTTGTTCATTTTGTGTTCCTGGTTGTTCACATCACCTCAGGCGCTTTGCTTGTCAGCCTGTCCATTGCTCCCTCAGAGCTATGGTAACTCTCTCCCTCCCTTGTGGTTCCTGGTTTAAAGTCCTCTTTACCAGGTCAGCCACCCTGCGGCAAAGATACCTGTGCAAAGATATCACTCGGCAAGTCATGTCAAGCTGATCTGCTTATTGCAGCTGTAAGGTCAGTTCTGAAGATTTTCTCCTGGACAAATCTCTGCTGTGAACCAGGAGCTCAGCAACTATATTGATGGCTCTACAAATCCCTAAAATTTTAAGGCATCTGTAACTGGGTTTCACTGCTTTACTCCTCCTTTCCTCTGTGGAGGCAAGCATCATCGTGAAAAACAGACAGGAAGGAGTTAAGGTCTATTACTATGGAACACATTAAGTTTAGAAATCTAAAAACACATGAAAACTTTGAGGATATACATCCATACATGCAACATGTAATTCAGTAAACATGGTAAGAATCAGCTCAGTATTTAATTATGAACTGTGGTTTAGCTGATTTTTTTTCTTGCTCATTTGAAATAGCAACAGAAAGAAGGTTAGCAAGCACAGACAGTGAGATGAAAGGAATAAAGGAAAGGAGGAAGTAGAAGACAAGCCCATCTCATCACTGCCTGTTGTGAACTGACTATTTTTTTCTATGAAGCGTAGTCTTTTAGAACCTTCTGTGCCTGAGGTGGAAGACAAGCAGCTGCCCCCAACTGTTCCAAATAATGCTTTACAAATCAGATAATTAAAGATACAATGATTTGAAACCTTTGCAGAATGAGCTGTTTACTTAATTTAAAAAATAGCATGATAGTAACAAAAACTTGAATGGTTTCATCAGTAAGAAAGTACCTACACACACAATGATCTTATACTTCTCTTTTCCTTGGTCAATAACACTGAGCTTGCCTACTTGCACATGGTGAATAAAATTTTTCAAAGTCAACTAACGAATGGTGATGACATTTCACATTTGAAAGATATTATCACCTGGATTCAGGCCTTCCTTCAGAAAACTGGTGTTCAGAAAAATTATGGAAGAGCAGCAGCAATCACTGCACTGTGTGACAGAAGAGAGAGGACGTGACATCATCTCCCTAGCTAGAGACACTGGAAAGAACAAGTAAATCTCTAACAGAAACCCAGCTACATCTTATTTTGTTTCAGCATGAAGAGTCTAAATGAACATCACCATTCAATTGTATTCTGGGCAACAGCCCAAACTCATCTTTGCAGCAGTTGATTTTGAAACATTACAGTCAATCATATCTTCTCAATTTGTTCTTTCAGGCTTTCACTATCCTTATGGTTTCCATTTCTTGTTTGGAAGCCTTGAGTCATTCACCCTGGCAAGACGACCAACCTAAATCAGTTATTTTCTCCAAATTATACTGAAATTGGGATCTTGCTTAGTTTGTTGTTTTCTTCCTCTGACTTTTACATAATTTTCCCTTTAAGGATCTAATAAAGCTGATTGAAGGCATGAACACAATATTCCCTTTCTTCTACTGCTGTCAAATCCAAGTCTCTTACCCACATTGTTTTATAATTGAAACAAAAAACCTCTTGGGTTCAATTCTGCTTTCATTACCTCTGTGTTATCCCAAGTATAAATAAAAGACCTGGGTTTCATGACCATGTCAGTTACATTAAATGGATGTGCGACTTTCTGATTTTACAAATTTTTTTATTTCAGTGAAGGGAAGGAACTTTGAAGACACGCTTGGTAGAAGGGTGGGCTTTCAAAAAGTGGAAGAAAGTATGTGAAAGTATGTCTAAATGTAACAAAATTTGCTTAGAATTCCATTTATGTCAGGAAAAGGGTATCTTTTATTTCATGGTATGTAGCATGTTGTGAATTGATTACTAACAGAAAGTAAAACAATTGAAAACAGAGCAATATTACTTTAATATTGCTATTACTGTGAAGTAATCTTTATGTTGACCTAGCTGGAGATTTAAAAGTTTTTAAATTACCAGAAGTTTCAGGAAAACTAGGGAGCTCTTAGTGAAGGCAGGCACATATTAGTACCTACCGCTGAGAAAAAGGGACTTGCAATTTAGCCATTTATTGTGAGAGCAGCAAGCCATTAGCCAGTTCACACAATCACAGTGTCTATGACCATTTGTCCAGCTGAAGAGGTATGCTATAGGGAAGGCTGGGTGTCGTTCAGGGACAACAGGCACAGAGCTGAAAAGATATTAAAGGTTGAGCACATTCATAGAAAACCAGGCTTGGACACTTTGTTGCTCTCCAAAAAGCTTTTTCTCTTGTGAAGTGTTATGTATATTATTTTACTGCAAATGTTAAACACATGTTTCTACAGGAACCTCATATAAAGCTATCAATGACATGCTTAGCCAAGCTAACTTCTGAATTTCTAATATGAAAATATATTTCTTCATCTGTTCTGTGTCTGCTATACAGATACCTGCCATTTTCAACACCAGCACTAAATACTAGATACTTATTTTCATGGCATATTTAGCTTTTTTTTCACTGAGTGTGCATTCATGTAAATTGCCATCTGTTGTAACATATAGGAATTTGAGAAAACAGTTTTTTTTTTTTCACAGCAAGTAAATCTAATACAGAATTATATGTTAACATGTGTCTATAGTACCACTGCTGTTACACTATATGGTAAAAGACGACCAAGTGTCCAGCTATGAGAATACTAGAAGCAGACCAACTCAGGAAAGAAATCCCTCAAATAAGCTAAGGCAACACAGAATATGAAAAGTGACTGGTTAAAAGGATGGACAGTCAGTAAAAGGTACTCTTAAGATACTTCTGAAAAATGCTAAACAGTGGAGGATCTGGCTCAGATACAATCAGACTGGCCAAGAAATGGATTAATAATCAACATCAATCTATCTCACTTATTTAAAATGACAGTCATCACCATATTTACTGCATGTGGGTCAGATTATGAAGTTATTATGATCCATCATCCATGTGACTTTGTTATTCTTACTGAGAAATGAGTCTTTCTTCCACGACTTTTAATCACCTCTTAATCTCTTGGTCAATTCCTTGCTAATTTTTGGCTTTCTAGTCTGCACTCTGAATTTATATGAGTTACAGGACACACCTAAACATAAATCTCTCCAGAGAGGGAAAGATGAAACCTTCTCCTGCCTTTCTTACATATTTCATGCAGAAAAAAGTGAGGGTAAAAAAAGGAATCCTTGTTAACACTTCTCTCTATTCAAATGAGGGTCTACCCCTCTCATACTACATATTTCTCACATGCTTTTTGTGTTTTACTATACCCAGGCTCTTAAGAAAAGTTCTAGCAAGGTGAAGGTGGAGCCTTGCATTGTAACGCACAACGTAGGCTCAGCAGTTCTCCATGTGCAAAAAAAGAACATCTTGTTCTGGCTTTTTTTTCCAAGAATGATTATAAATTAATTAGTTAAGTGGTACATTGTTACCACGTACTGCTTGAGTAATAGTTTCATGTGTATTAAATTAAATTGGACTTTTAAAAATGTGGATGTGCTCACACCTCCGCCACTTACCCTGCCACTGCCAGTGGCCTGTGAAGCTGGGCTGGTGGCCACTGCCATGGGAAGAATCGGGCTGGATGGCCACTGCTCTGGGCGGAGAGGCAGGACCCTGCCAGCTGCATCACACACTGCACGCTCCCACCGCTGCCAGCCCAGTGGCAGGAGCAGCAATGCTCACTCTGCAGGGCTCCCTGCCACCTTTCCCTCTTCCTTCTTAATGCCTTTCCTCTAGTCTGGCCCCCACAGCCAATGAACGAAATACCTATTTGGGCCATGATTCTGAGAAGCCTTAAGCTGGTCTGTTTGATGTCATTCCTGTTGAAATCAGTGCATATGGCAGCATTATTATCACTGGCAGCTGGTCTAGGCTCTTACAAAATTGCCTGCATGTAATCACTAGCTGGGCTGTAGAATGGGTCTACCTGTCTCATTTCTTACAACTGACAGCATTTTCTTCCCCTAAAGATTTTTCCCTCTAGCTGCCCCTTTGTTTGCGATAGGAACAAGCTACAGGCATGCCAAAACAGCTTTGCCTAGAGCTTCTGAAACAGAAAAATTCTTCATTGCATTTTGGATTGTCAGAACTGGCAGAATGCTTCATTTGTTCAGTAAGAGTTTTAGTTGTTCAAACACTAGAAGAGAATTTAAGGGTTGTTTTTTTTTTCCCCCTTTTGCTAACAGTACTGCCGTAACTGGTACGACAGGAAGCAGTCACTGTTTTAAAGTAGCTCCACACCTACATCTATTGAAGCTAAAGAATGCAAGAAACTGATTCCTTTCTAGTTTTGATACCAGAGAAAATATAGACCTTTGTAGCTATGCACCTAGAAATCTGTTTCTGACACTAAAAAAAAAATATCAGAGAGCATAACAAGATGTGTTTTCTGGAAAAGACTGACAGCATTTCTCTGTGTTAAACTGATGTTGTAATTCATTAAATGAAAAATCATGAGATTAGCAAAATTTCTGTGCCTGCCCTGGGAGTGTGTCCCACTCAGCTCGGTTGTGACTTCATAAAAATACAACATTAAGCTATTTTAATTTCATCAGAAAAAATGTGGCTCAGGAAGGAAATTTTTGATTGCAAGCTAATGTTAGCCTTCATTGGAATAAGTTATACTCTTCAATATACACATGTGTAATCCCCAGGGAGTTATACGACTACATGTATTCTTTCCCATCTGCTAGCTAAAGACGAGATTCAAGGGGCTTTCAGCGTCATTATACAGATTAGTGACTCTCCCAAGAGGACTTTCGGTTCACGATACAGTGAATAACTTACAATGAGATTCAGAAGACCAACTTTCAGAAATCATTTTATGTTTGTATGAGTTTTGCACCTGCAATTATTTGTGCCTGTAATTTAGGTTACTTAGATGTTTTTAATTTACAGATGCAATCAGTGATGTAGATACTTAAACTGAAACGAACTGCAGGCAACCATAACTGCAGGTGCAAAATTTTGTCTGCAATGATTTGGGTTCATAAACACATCGACCTTCTGAAGTCTAAAGTAAAACTAGGCCACCAGTGGTTTTACAGTGTTTTTAACAAACTAAAAAACTTACATATTTTTCTCATTTCTAAAACAAATCTCAAGGCAGCACATGTTAGCATTAAAAAGAATAGGGTATCATTAAAAAGACACAAGCATGCACATAATAATAAATTTGATTCCATCTTATAGCATCTTGACCTTTGGGGTATTTTTCTCACTCCCTTTACAGTACCACTAGCAGGAAATCACAAAAGATTCGTGATTTTGTAACAGTAAGACTGTTGATATTTGCACCAGTAGAGAGCAACAGTCTTGCACGCACAGAGATCAAAGTGTGCAGAATTTGTAGCACTACCTAGGTAGCGAACGGCACCACGAATACATATGCATACTGGCACTTGAGTTTCCACCTGGCAGACAGTTGTGGTACCTAGATGCACCATGGGAGTGGAAGGTGTTCTTACACAGATGTGTGAGGAAACTCACACAAATAGCAACTACCAGGCTAAAGACAGACAAAACACCACTGCGTGTTGCTGAAACTGGATTCCGCTGTATGAAAGTTATTAGAGTTTTACGTACTTGGGAGCAAGAAAGCAACTCCTTGAAAAAGCAGAAATTTGTGACAGGTACTGTCCCTCAGTACAGTGACAGAGTCACTGTGAAACCGAATGCCAGCCCTTTGTTCCAGCCAGCTCACCCCAGCCCAGGTCACACTGCTTGAGAAAACTCTGGCAGATGAAGGTCTGTGTTACACTGACAGTTATGGACGCTGGAGCAATGCCCAAAAGGATACCTCCTGTTCTTCACACACCACACACAAACACCCTAAAAATACCATATGGGTTAATACATTTTCCTCAATGTTACTCCAGTCTAAGAACAAATAGAGTTGACAGTTAATGCAAACAAAAGTTTTTTCATTTTTTTTATCACATCACATTTTAAATGTGAAAGCTCCCTTTTCAGGCAATATGCAGCAATGCTTCCAAACAGATTCTGCCTTCAATACTATGAAACTCTCACACTGTAATGACATTCCTCTCATCCTTCTCACACTGTTTATAAGATAAAGGACTATGATGCCAGGTTGCTACTTTTTCTGGAGAGTTTACTAACCTTCACTCCGTATTTCTCAAAGTGATAAAGGACAGGCAAGGTAAGTTTAAATGACTGAGAAATTAAGAAGACTTACCAAAGATTTACCAAAGGATTCAAACCAAAGTTGACAGTTAAATGACTAGGAACAGATTTTGCAAGGCTCTACACCAGTCATATACTTTAGTATAGTTACTGATGAAAAACTTGCTACAAGACTGTGATACAGAGATACATAAATAGCTTTTGAGACCAGACCAACAGGCGAGACAAACGTGTGAAGGGAAGAATCATGTAGAAGTTGCTGCATTAATTCTTATTATTGTTACTTACTATTCAGTGATCTACTCTTGTTTTATGTAGCCATGCCCCGCCTGTCAATAGTCTCCCCATCTGCATGGACATCTGTAAAGGAACCTGACAGATTTTTTTAAAAAAAGTAATGGAGTCTGTGTCTCAGTGATGTGGCAGTTTCTACTGGCTTATTTATTTAAAAAAAAAACTTGTAATGTGTTCTTTGAGCAGCAAATCTGCCTCAGCAGGTTTAACTTGAACATCTCTTTTGAAATGTTTTCTTTTTCTAAATATACTCTTCTGATCCAGCACTCTTCTGAACTTGAATTCTGCAAAAAAGAAATTCTGCCACTTTGGCATTGAATAAACAAAACAAAGGAACCCTCTCACCCAACTTACTTTTAAAAGCATGCAGAGCATTTTGCTTTACAAATGAACGAAGCGTTTTATGTAGCAATTCAAGTAAATGCAACACAAGCTATTTTATAGCAGACTGCGTGTTTTTTTTGTGTCAAAACTTTGCATTTTATGACTAAAAGTAATAACACTTTTATAACCATCAAAATGTCAAAAAGAAAGCCGATTTGGGTCAAATTTGCTTTTCTTCTAGATCTCCAATTATCTCTGAATTTGCAGAAGACAAGTATTTTTTCTTGCATAGCTCACAAATATGCCACGAGGCTTCCTCAGTAGCCAGCTCTGAGCACACTTCGAACTCTGCCAGATTAGCCGGAGACTGCCATTGCGCCCCTGCAGCAGTATGATTTGCCATGACCTCACACTCTCTAAGCGTAACTGCAATTTGCAGCCACACTACTTCCTTGTTCGCCATCATCAGAGAGCGTTACAAAGTCAATATAAACAACATTTCACTACACATGACTGAATGGTTACCTGCTATCCTGCAGAGTCGGTTTAGAGCCATGTGCAAACCTTCTCTTGCAGACAGTACAGGCAGCAAGGACATCAGAAGACATTTATATTGCTTCAGCTGGCGTAACAAGCAGTCAGAACTGCAGTTTCATTGCACACCTGTGCCTGGCAACCTGCTGTCGAAGGCAACAAAGTCCGTGCTACAAGCAGGTTTGCCAGGCAAGGGTGGGCAGCGAGCTCCAAGTGCAGCGGTTTCTGCTGTCATTGTAGCCGGTTTGGAAGGGAGGGGTGGTAAAGTCATTCTGAGCACTGAGCATCCCAAGGCAATGCCCCAAGAAAAGGCATTCGATGCGATCAGCATCGACACACAACACAGTAGGTTCTTCTACAGGTTGTGTTTCGCTGTAAGTTAAATATGCTGAAAAGCCCACAAGTGTGAGTGAGCTTTCAATAAAATGTGTGTCTGCAGTTCAAGCAAAACTACACAATTCATGATTTTATACTGAAACTATGTAAAACTGGCAACACAGAAAAAAGAGAAACTCAGCAGTGCTGTCAACAGCCTTGTGTTCTCCTTTTGTGTTACAAAAACTCACACAAGGATATCACTTGAGGGCAGCTGAAAATTATCTAATCAGCTGTGTAACTAAAAAATGAGCGAAATCATAAATTCTTGAGCAGCAGTATTTCTGAAAGCAGTAGCTGAACTTAACTTTCTTATTGCCATGATGTGCTGGTTAGTTTATGACGAATTTTTCTTCCAGGGAAGAACACACTTTTTAGTAAACAAATTTTTACACTTTCTTGTGTAAAAGTGAGTAACTGTAAGAGATATTACTCCTCTTCACTGATTCAGCTCCTACTGAAGTCAAAATAGTCCTCTTTATTTTAACAGAGTTTATACCACATCTTTTGCAAAGAAGTTTTACGAGAGTCAAAACATACATAAGCCCTTTTCTTTCAAAGACTACATGTTCCTTATTTTTTTCGCTAAGCATTCAAGACCTTTTTGTACCTGCACTTCTTTCCTCCTATTTTTCTTATTTTTTTAAATCTATGAAGCCCATAATCCCAGTTCCAAGTAAAAAAGCCTGGTACTGTTAGTTTTCCAGAGAAAAAACAGAGCAGACTACTGCTACATTCAAGCTTTAACCAAAACCAGTGAATCTAACTTCTGAATACCAACAGATGTCTATTGTCCTATACAAATCTATACCCCCAACAAACACAACCAGGCTTCCATGAATAACACTGTACATTTTGATTCAGGATTTATAACAGAAATTATTTTTTGGTTTAGAGACACTTAAAAACTGGCTAAATGTACATTCTGATAATGCATGGATAAAACTTACACTTGAGAATATAAAAAATCATAAATAATCAATAGATTGCAGAAAGACAAATGTAATGCTTTCCGTCTTCTCTGGGGTCTGCCCTACACGTGGACCCTTGGAAACCACAAAGTATAAAGCCATGCCTCATAAAGTAATGAATACCTGTACTGTGTAGGAAAAGCACATTCACTACGCAGACACACACAGAACATAGCAGTGCTCAGAGCCCTGGTACCGCAGCTCGAGTCTGCTACCATTTGAGCTAAAGCAGAACTACATGGGCTGGTACTAACAGCAGTTCATTTCTTCTGTCTGCGGGCAAGCTATCTTAAGGCAGCACAGCACACACACAGCCAGAATCACTTTTCCAGCAAAATGAGTAGATAAAGGAGGTAAGGAGAAAAATACAACCTTGTATTAAGTTTAATGTAGATACCTGTCTAATTAATTCATTTTTCAAAATTATTTAAGCCTCTGGGAATGCAGTCTTCCTACGAGACGTTATACTTGAATGGCACTACATCACAACAAGTCAAGCATGTAGAATCAGCTTAGAGATGACGAATAATGAAGTATTACTTGAGATTTTCAGCTTATTCACTCCATACTTGTTTGTGATGATGTGGTAAAAAAAATGCTTTGGATCTCAGTTTTAACCATTTTACTGGACATCTGGTGCTTGCTGCTTAAAGTTTCACTCTTACCAGGGTCATTGTAATTCTATAGCACATCTGGGCCAAATTCTCCGGCAGTTTTTAGTGAATTGTGCGGCAGTGGAAACATCTGTAGCTGTGCGCAGTTCCACACATACAGAATTGTAAGGAGTTGCAGAATGTTCTTGGATCTTTTGCATTTCAGCGTCCAGGAAATCCACTGGTAATTATGATCTTCTGGCAATTTTTTTTTTTAATCTTCTATGGGATATGCCCAAATCGAGTAAAACCACACAGATTCTAATCGCTAACATTTTATCTTCATCAGTTACTAAAGAAAACACTGGTGCCTCAGTCTTCATGTTTTCAGAAGTACACACAGCCTTTGGAAATATTTTCTTGGAAGTGGGTGGACAGATACAATGTGAAACTGGCCTCCTGTCACTGAAAATTTTGAGAACTGCAAACAAAGCTTAGTCTACAAGAGGTGAAGAGAATAAGAAGAGAAATTCAGCAACAGAGTCTTGCAACAAAGGGCCAGGCGCAGTAATCATTAATTCTTATCTTCTAAGGTAAAAATAAAGATTAAAAGAGTGGAGCACTATCATACATCTGCCATTTGTGCGTAATCAACTTTTGTGTTAAAATTCTTTTAATGACAACATGGTATAATCTAAGTTTCAGTTATTTGTTTTCAAATGATAGAGTAAAACTGTTACTTGTCACAAAGAAAAGCCTGTAAGAACGAATGGTCTGGAAGAAATAGTCTCTTGCTTTTGAGATCCTGAAGTATTTGTGCCACCTAGTTAGGATTAAATTAATATATTACAATTGCCTGGACTTGATTCGAAATTTTGCTTTGCAAAACAAAACAAAACAAACAAACAAACAAAGAAAATCCTAGCACCAGGTTTCTTTCCAGTAGTGTACCATCTCACTGACTAAGTTACTAGAGGAGTAAACTAAATTTGTTCTGTTGTTTGCTGAATCACTAAGCAGCTCTTGTTGTTTGTGCTCGGCCTGGCAAAGTGGATCACTGGTCAGAGTAAAACCTCGTCTATGTCTCAGCCCAAATCCTACTCTGAATAAAATACTAGATTCTTAGGAATTATATTAAAGCTATTGAAGAAGGCTTATGCTGGGGTTACAAGTTAGCCTGCAGTGTTTTTTCAGCCTTAGAAGAGGCTTTGAAAGTAATTTTACAGAAGAAAACGCAGTATGCCAAGAGGATCATTTGTAGGTACAGCAACAATGAGCAATAATAAGCAAGGGGGCGAAGAACTCGACAACCTGCACATGTGGATAGTGTAGCTTGGAGAGGACAGCATAAGGATGCCTGCCATATGAGGGAGGATCTATGATAGGAAATAGGTCAGAGATATTTAAAACACATTTAGTAAGTGCACAAATAACTGCATTTAGTAATAGCTTGTTATAGGGCAAGTATTCTTTAGCGATGGACCTGGTTTGAGAAATGTCCACACCTTTCTAACAAAGCTTTCCCCAGATGCTCATACCATCTCCATACCACCATCTTCCACACTCCTTTGTGCTAATACAGTTATCACTAAAACTGCACTGTACCCCACATCACTGAAGAGTGGAGAAAAGAATTCGTAAAAGGAACTGCTGAAAACAGTAGAAGTCTTTCTGGAATGGAAATCTTCTGAAAGAAAGAAATGTATGTGTAAATGACAGGACGAAAGCAAAAGAAGATCAAAAGCTAAACCCATGACGGATGCGTAGTCAGAGCAATTATGGTTTGAAATTCTGTTCAAGCTAACTGAAGGGATGCTCAATAGGGATAAAAAGACCTTTCACTTTGCTGCATTTGTTCTCATACAGATTAAAGACAACATTGGTCTTGAAGGCAGGGAATCTGAGTAGTAGGCTAGGTGGAATGCAGAGAACGGTCAGAAAGAGCCAGACATGATACCTGGAACAGGAAATTTATGATATTCCCTACCAGACTGAGGCAGAAATTCCTTCCTTGCCTCCAAACTGTAAATAGGTAAGACTCTGAGCCTCCACAAATAAACACCCCCCCAATGGATTTCCTTTTCACCTTGAAGGACTAATCCATGCTATCACATCTTCATCTGTACCCAATCATGCTTAAAAGGAATGAAAAAAACCCTCCCTATGATGCACCTAGTAAACTGCGCATTAAGAAAAAATAATCCCTCTTGATCCCTGACAGTAACTTGCTGAAGCTCTGCAGTATGATGTAAGCAGTCATTACTCTAATGCAAACCTCCAAGTGTTACGGCAGGTTTAGGGCAGTGCAAGATTTCCTGTTCTCAAAGCTTAACATAAGACAGGGATGAGTTATGAGACCAGACTACAAACTTAGAAAGGAGCCTTTAGGACACACCACTTTACTGATAGAGGCTTTCATTTAGAAACTGTATTAAACAATTTTTGGAAAGACTTAAGCAATGGCTCGCCAGCAAAAGTGCTCCAGATGATTGTTCCAGTGTTCTTCTACATTCACAGAAAGCTCTGTTTGAAGGCTGAATTTGCTTAACATCAGATTTCAGGCAGGTTGTGGTGAGCAAGGCTGAAAACCCTTGAACTCACAGGTGCCAGAAAACTTTTTCCATAGGTGAAAAATATATCTACACATAGCAATAAAGTAACTTCTCAATATTCTCTCTGACAGCCAGAAAAACTTAGCCTCTTGAATTTTATGACACCAGACTTATTTTCCTCCCACGACAGTTTTGTGGCGCTCTCAAATTTCTTCAATACATCTACATTTTCTTTGAAGTGTTGATTTAATTCAGTATTTTATCAGTTTTGTTACCAAAGTTATATACAGAGGCAAAATTCTGTACTTCCTTACTATTCCTTAGCTGCACATAGCACTTTTGGTTTTGTATGCTTTCGGATTGCATGATTCTTTTTGCTATGGTACAGTCCTATGAGCTCATGTTGATGCAATATCTTTAACAACTAATTCTTTCGCTATTACTGCTTCCTAAGACAATATTCTTTGCATTGTTGATATAGCAAGTGTAATCTGAATTTTGACTCCCCCTTGAATTACTTTGTATATGGTTATTTGAAAATACATTTAGTTGCATGGTGACCACGAAACTGGGTGTAATTCTAAAACAATAATCTGTTCTTATTTACTGCCCTACCAGCTTTTGTGTCTATTAAAACATCTACCAACTTCACTGAATGTTCACTGGGAATAAAACATAATACTCATTTTAAATGCTTATTTTAGTTTCTACATTCTGTATGTGGTTTCTTTTTTTTATTTAACTGAAACTCTTCCCACTCTTTATTATTGTTCCATACTTGATTGAAAAATATTAAGGGCTGGGCTGAATTATACATTCGATTCTAGAGATAATGATGGCTTTGAAGCATTCCCAAACCAAGCTTGAGAAAAAAGATACTTTAACTGATAATATTTCAGCATACATATTTAAAGTGTGTGAGAGTATTAGTTTCACATCAGGGAAATTCTGAATTCTGTCATCTGGCTGGCAGACAGAAAATTCACTGTGCCAAGATAACTGGGCCTGGTGATAGCACAAATCCACTTTAGCCAACTGGAAGCTCCATTCTGTATATCGATTTGCTGAGTGGGACAGACTTTTTCAAGAAATGATTTATATAATCAGTACTGAATGTTCTAGCACTGAAAGCATGGAAGGGAAGCCCTTTTATCTGATTTATGTTATCTAGGTAAATTATTTTCTAGGTGTTGTGAATGAACAATGCCAACAATGATGGAAAAATGTTTCTACTCTTAAACAGTAGTTATCAGTTATTTATTACATATCTCGATAGATTATATCATAACTATTTTCTTTCCATCCAATAGTAACATGTACCACTTCTCCTTCGTGTGAGCAAAGGACTTCCTAGTCATGATTACAGAAAATGCCTTATGAAAATACTAACTATATAGAATGGACAAGAGTTAATGAGCTAATATCATGTGGCTAGATGGTTTTCTATTGAGTAATCACAAAGGCAGCGAAAATGGCTTGTTGACTTAAAGACACTGTTGTAAACTACAGCCTTACTGATAATAGCCTTACTAATTCTTTGTCACCTTTTTAATAAACCACTCCATCTACTTCATGCTGGTTTTGTTCATTTTGCATTCCACTTTATGCTATAATCACAGCCACAGTGAGAAATTTTCGTGTCCAGGAAGTATCTCCAAACCCTGGGCACAGCCTTCCAGCTGCCCTCGCCTTTTGTGTTCTCTGCTCTGTTTTCCTAGGCAGCAGCTGCAGCAACCGGGATTTGCCATATTTGCCTCTAATAGCTCTGCCTATTTTTAAATTCTGGTTTCACCCATGTTTGGCACAAACTAGAACTGCGGTCTCAGAGGAAATAATCCCACCTTCCTTTCCCAGTCGCTCTGTCCTGCCTCCACACTATCCCTTCCTTTCTGCTGGCAAAATGTCTGTGTACCCACGTGATGAGCCAGCCAGGGGAAACCCTTTGGGATTACCAACACATCCCTTTTAATGGCCACGTTAATATTAACCCGATCATTTCTCCAACATCCATGACTCCTGACCAGCAGCAGAAGTGCATGTACTGGCACAAGGGAGACTGTGGCACAAAAGCAGGAAGGTACAGCTCTGGGCACAGAGCGTAACACCTTTGCTGATTCTGGTGGCAGTGCTGGTTTAAAACATCCAGGAAACTATGGCTGTGGATAGACAGGACTCAGGATGTAGCCTATTATGTTTTCTTCTTTAACTTGATTTTTGGTGTATGGTTCACATCTTGCTGTATATTACACTCATCCAGCTGTGCTATAATAATGGCTCTTTTACGCTCTCATTAGGCAGTAATTTTGAAAAAAAATCCTCTTCTAGAGATGGCTTCTAAAATACAACACATACCATCCCATGAATGTGGTAACTGATATGTCAACATTCCAGAGTGCTAAATAGGTGAGGATGTTGGCTTTCAGGAACAATCTCTTGCCAGATAATACTTCATTATCTGACAGACCATCTGGTTTCCAGTCCGTCAATGCTATATTAATACCGTCAGCTCTCTATGCTTGATTATTGCCCAACATTTCTATTACTTTGTAAATAACAGAACTCAAAAAAAAAAAAAAAGCCTCTTCCAGAGACTGAGCAAGACAAATCACCACTTGCTCATGTACTTGTCATTGTCATTTTTGGATAATGGCCAAACAGTGGATTTTATTCCATGTGACTTGTGAATTCAGAGTACAGCGTACCCCATTGTTATCAGGACAAAGATCACCAACTTTTAATTGCACAATATATATAAACACAGCTGGCCTAGTGACTCATTTAGTAATGCAATACGTTAGTCCCTAAAACTCTGTTTCAGGTGTGACCTCAGGACTCTTTCTATTCTAGTTGTTGAAGTCTGTGCAATTTACAGTGATTTACTCCTAGACTAGAGGGAATATTTATAGGAATCCTTCTTTTCTGGGATTTCATAAGGAATGTTTGGGCTGTAAATGAGAAGCTCTATCTATTGGATATACTTTTGGTGTCTGTCCAGAGCACCCTGTTTTAAGAATGACTAATCAGAAGAATGTACAATTTAGAATTCCATAAACAATAACAGTTGATCTCTTTACAGTAAAATATACATTCTTCCAGTGGGACGAATGTCACTGTGGGAGTGTTATGACATTACAGCACAAGATCTTGAAGAACAATATTAGCTGCATTTTAAAAAGAAATTTATATTCTAAAATATGAATGAAAATAGTGTTTTAGTGTACTTAGTAATGGAATGAAATTTTTATAAATATTTTATTGGCTTCTAGATTAAATACTTCGGCTGTGAGCTAGGAAGCCGGTGAACCCTCATTTGTACCAGCTCTGAGTATTTGCCTTTTGTGTATAACTCCCCTTTTCACAAGTATCGGCAATGAGGTAAGCATGCTCTTTCTGTGTCTCTTTTTTTCAACAGTCTTGACTTCAAATTTCAGTTATCCCTCAGTAACTTGATGTAGTCATCCCTGGCAATACATGGTCTAAGTTAAATATCGGGTTCAAAATCTAGATGCCTAAGGAAATCCTACAGCTAAATAAATAAAACTCAGAACAAAATATTTTTGGAAAAAAACTGTGGTTAGCTTCCAGTGAAAAATGCATAAATAATCAATTAAAGAAATGTTCAACATTTCTTATACTCTTTTTTTCCCATTAATTGAATGCTTTTCCAGTGAAGACTCAAGACACTAATGATCACACTCTTATCAGGCATATCTGAAGGCCTTTGTCCAATAATGAAACGCAAATATAAATATAAGCAAGTAATGGCAAAAGAAAGACCGAACTGTGCCAAAAAGGAGTTACAACTAGATCGGTTCCATCATAAATGTCTGTTTTAAATTTAATTGTTCTCCATAAGTCAGGTCAAACATGAAAAAACAGGAAACAGAAATTAACTAGAATAACATTCTTTTATTCCAATTTACTACTCGGTGCCTACAAGACTCCAAAATAAATGCCTCTGAACTTAACTTCAGTGAAGTCTGAGGTACTGACTGTTTCTGTATTTCAGAACAATAAAATCTCAGGGTGATAGTTTTGTAGACACATTTTATGTATCTCAGCAAAGGTGCAGCAGCAGATGCAGCCCTGATGAAATCAGGTCAAGTTCTGCAGCAGTGCAACGTGCCCATTACGCTGCATAAGAGACAGCACGGCCCCAAGGGATGTTCATGGGAGAACTAAAGCCCCGTAAATATCCTTCTAAAAGCATGCCAGGCTGCATTCATGTGCTAGCAAAATAAGCAGAGATGCTACTGCCCTGCCTTAGCAACGTCTATATAAACATGTCAAGAGGCACCACTCTTTACTTCTGCAGTCAGTGCTATCCCTGCAGTGCAGATCTGCATCTACAGCATGTTTTCCTTCCCAGCAAAACCAGAAATTCCTCTTCATGGACTGTAAACACTCCCCCCAATGCTGCAGTCCCCATCGCCTGCTCCTGCAGTCGCACAATGTCGCTTCTCAAGTCCCGCTACTCTGGGACACCCCCTTCGGCACTTACAGACTTGATGCACTGTGCTGTACTACAAACTTCATGTGCTTCGTTATTCATTTACAAGGAACCTGAGTCCAAAGTTGAAACTTTTAATAGGAGAATATATCATAACATGCCATAGCCTCTCCAAGCAGAAGCCCTGTGGCAAGACATCCTGCCGGCTTTCTGATCACAACAGCTGCTCTCTACATCTTTGGGTGGACATGCCTAGTCACATGCTTGAGCTTTTATAGCGACCAGCCTCACAGGGGAGGTTTGTGATGTTAGAGAGAGAAGTGAGGACTGAATGTATAGTTCAGGATGCTGCAACTGCTGAAGGTGCTGTGACCCCAGGCACTCAATGTGTTGATATGCTGGGTGAGAAACAGATTGATGCAACTAAACAGGCTCAAGCTAAGAGACAGGTACTTCAAACAAGCAGAGGAGAACCAGATTTTGTGAGAAGAAATGGTGTTGCAAAGAATAAGCTTCCCAGCAAGGGGTACTGCAAGACAGACTCACTCTGCAGAGCAGCCACTTGAGTGCAACTACAGAAGCTTTAATATCCCACCTGTTATTGCTATGTAAGTGGCCTAGTGGGGAGCACTTTCCTTTGTTTATGATTCATGGTTCAGAGTCACCCCTTAAAAACAGACAGTCAAGAAGACAAACACCTATTACTTTGCAGGGGAAAAGGTAGGACGAATTGATTACCTCTCTTAACCAGAAAGTCAGGTTCAATTGCCCTCTTCCACATCTGCAAGGGATTTTTGGTAATAAACTCGTCATAAAGAGTTTAGGGAAAAGAATTAGAAGCCATGACTCCATCTCGATGCACTGCCACTGAGTCACAGGCTATGCTCTCTGGACTGATACATTTTGAAGTACATAATTGCAACAGAAACATAAAATGAGTATTCTCATCTCTACTCTCCCTCCTCTATGACTGTCAGAAAAGGCTGTAAAATGGTGGTCAGACCATGCTCCAGCAAGTGGGAGCCAAGGGTCTGGATTCCTGTGGGTACAGAAGAAGTAGGAATCTCCAGTTTCCGGGCAAGCCTTTTAAGCCATTGTATGAAGGAAAATATCTTTCAGAGGCTATTATTTCTCAAAAACAAGGTAGCAGACACAACTGTATTTTATGAGGAGCCCAATCATATGGGTGAGTTTTAGGGATGGTCTGGAAATGTCTAGAAGTGGATTGAGCCTACCAGGTGTCTCCAACTGGCAAATGCATGAGCTTCCTTACAATAAGAGTTTTAGACCTAGGTGATAACACTTTTTTCTGGACACGGCTTTTTTTATTTGTCTCACTAGTATTGGTGCCCAGCGACAGGACAAGGGGTAATGGGTACAAACTGAAGCATAGGAAGATCCGTCTGAACGTGAGGAAGAACTTCTTCCCTCTGAGGGTGACGGAGCACTGGAACAGGCTGCCCAGGGAGGCTGTGGAGTCTCCTTCTCTGGAGATATTCAAGACCCACCTGGACAAGGTCCTGTGCAGCCTGCTGTAGGT
>Ga0065711_1037311_pt1:0-15000 | contig 19954 bp, 9 predicted proteins | sample Hoacrofraction12_FD_59098 | JGI IMG/M metagenome (GOLD analysis project Ga0065711, IMG submission 59098) | Hoatzin crop microbial communities from Cojedes, Venezuela - Epithelial fraction 12 v2 (version 2) | ecosystem: Host-associated > Birds > Digestive system > Esophagus > Crop | place... | reverse complement strand
GAGATGTATTACTTTGTAGCCTGAATGAGGTATTTCATACAATCTGAAATTCAAATGCTTTTATTAAATGAATGATGCAAGATGTTTCAAAATTGAACACAAAGCACAAGTTGCCAACTATCAGTCAAACATATCAGTGAACTCAGCTGCATTGGCTTAAAATTGCATGCTATTGTAAACACACTCTTCAGCTCCTGTTCAAGGAAAATGACAATTTAGCAAATGTTATAATCCTTTAGGGCAAGCCTGAATCTTCAAACTCAGACATCCCAAGATGAGCTCTGAAAAGGAGCTATGCCTCCCAGGGTATGTCTTTTGTTCCAGTGCAAATATGACTGCAACTCAGATTCACATAAAGTATTTTTAAGCATAAGTACAGGTACCAGGAACAGTACAGCCATTACAGCAATTCCTCTCTGAATATCCAAGCAACTCTCCATCAGTAATCTGCTTAAGCATTCTGGTGCAAAGATACTCCCTTTCACGCCCAGCTGGCCTTGGTGGCCAGTCCTTTCTATGTGGAAATGAATCTTCCTAGCTCCACCATACACAGCAATTTACTATTAGTGGAAAGTATCAATTCTGTCATCTTTCTTTCCTTAGCACTTAAAACTACAACCCTGATGTGTCTGTGGAATAGAGTTACCCTCACTTCTCTCTAATCCATTTGACCATCATAGCAGAGATAAGAAAAATCTTGCACTTAATCTCATTATAATGTAAAATATCATTGGATTACATGTTCCACATCTTCCTCATGAAAACCAAAATCAGGATTGAGGTTTATCAGAATACAGGGTCAGAACATGGACAAAGCAGAGACACAGGGATGACCAAGTGTTCCTCTGTCCCATAATATAAATATAACCTCACTGTCTTCAATGCCTATAGACAAGGATTTGACAAATCTTAGTAACAATTCAGTAATAGATGTCCCATGCTAAAAAATGCTTAGAAGTTAAGTAGTCCCTGAGGAAATCTGTCTTTTCTTAGTAGCAATACAAAAATACAGCAAACAAAACACACCAAAAGCATGCAGTTCTTGATATTAAACTTCAGGGTAAATCTGAAGTCACTCAGATGTCTGCAGGGCTTTAATAGGTAAAAAAACAACTGACATAAAATAATTTAACTCAGTGGGTAGAAATTTCTATACATGCCTGTAAATGCTTGATTTGGAATATGTGCACCAAAATATTAAACTTCACAGAAAAGGTCTTACCGTGATCTCCAAGTAATTTTAACTCTACTGGTTTTCTTGACCTCTGAATTACACTGAGGCAGATAAGAAGAGAATCAGGCCAAAAGAGAATGCTAAGACAGATTTTTAGATGACAGTAGGACAAAATCTTGTTAAAGCTACTTGTCAGAATGAGGGATAAAGGCCAAACCAGAGAACATAAATCCCAGAAGTACATACAACTCAGTGTTTAAAGAAGATGTCAGTTTTTCATCATTTAGGGCCTCATGTCCCTTGATTTCCATTTCAGACATTTTTCTATAAAACTATAGAAAATCTCCACCTATGGTATTCATTTCTCCTCTTGTCAATAATTTAATACTGCTCTATGAAAATACTTCCTCTTGCCTGCTTTCAGTTTCCTTTTTTAATCTGTTTTTATACATGTAAAATGAAAAACACTGGTACAGAACTGAGGATATATTAGAAGTCTTACTGAACAAAATTGAATGGAAATAACATTTTTTGAAGTATTACATCATTATTCCCATTAATTCAGTAAAGCAGATATTGTTTGTTTGCATGTTTTAGCCAAAACCTATGAGACAAATAGCTGACAAATAAAGCTTATTGCTTTTACATCAATACTTTAAAATATTTCAATTAAGCAGCATTGATTAGGTTGAACAATTAACAACCATCAAATTTGCATTATCTTTTATGGTAATAAAAAGAGAAAGAAATATTTTATAAAAATCTCTTGAACTTTATTTCTTTTCTCATACGAATCAACTATTAAGTGCAATTGAGTTCTGAGTCTGACTGAAATGTCTGGAGGCCACACGAATTCCAATATCACACTACTGTAATGTCTGCGTCTCTTCCCGTAGCATCCATCAGTCAGTCCATAGGGTCTGTTGGAGTTAGGTCTGTATTAACACAGACCAAAAGCATGACTTTTCCCAGAAAGAATTACCCCAGCTTTGCTACCGTGGGCACATACAGTTTTTCTGGTAAGCAAAACTAAAATGAAGGGCTTGTGACCAGCCCAGACCCAGGAATGAAGGATGTTTTGATGTCTTTGGTTGAGTCAACTTCCACTAAGGATGCGATTTGATTCCAGTAATCTGTCAGCTGAAAATTCCTTCTGCTGATGGCCCTCCTGTCGCTCAGTTTCACTCTCCACTCATGGTTATTCACTCCTGAACTGTACTGGTTCATCCGTTTGCTCTAATTCAGAGCTACACAACCATTTTGTTAAAAAACATCTTTGAAAGGCTTTTTAAAAAATCAGGTGATTTCAAAGGGCAGGTTTAGAGTATGGCTGCACAAACTGGGACTGCTGAGAGTCTGTCTGTGTTTGAGGAGTGGAAGTGGAAGTGCAGTAGTGGACAGGAATCTGCAGGAAAGACCGGCCATCCTTCAAACTAGCCAGGCTGCCTGAAAAGTTGCAATATGCAATCACGCCCAAAAAGGGGCAATTACACAGACTTTTTAAGCTTAGACAAATTGCTGAGTTTGAAACACCCCCAAGTAGCTTAAGCAAGTAGGCCTTGATACAAGAGGAGTTTAAAATGCCCCACCAGGTAATCTGCGGATATTTAGCAGAGCCAAGGTAACATAGTTGTCCATTAGTCTCATAGTTGTCCATCACTGCGTGCTTTGCAATGCTACTTGATGGCTCGCTCATACCTCTGAGGAGTTGTTGCCTTGTCAGAATTCACAAAAAGCTTTTTTTCCACTAATAATATAGAGTTTAGTTATAACTCTTAAAACATGAAAAATGACAAATATATATACTATTTTTAATTTTAATGAGGACCAATTCTACCTTGTGATAGTATATCTCTTTTTGACAGAGATCATATCAGCTCCCTGAATCAGTGTACAGACCTGACAAAATCTCAGAATATCTGAATTTGGATTTCTATTTTACTTATCCCTTGGGAAAAACAAAACAAAACAAAACAAACAAACAGTGAAGAATTATCTTTATCCACATAACTTCCTCTAGAGTGAATGAAAAGAGGAAGACCTCTGCAAGTGTAGTATTGATAACTGCACAATTATCACGGACGTGAATCAAGAAAATACAAAACTCAGTGTATTTCTACCTGTAAACTCTGACTCTAGTATTAATAGAAAAGTATTTGTTTGTTAAAGACTAATTTCTTTATTTTTACTATGTAGGCATTCACATTTTCAGTGAATACACAGCCTGTAAGTTGGCATCTTTGGAAAATCACATCCCATACAACACTGAACAGAGATACAGTTCTAGTCAATAATATAATGACTTAATTACAAGCTAATTGTTTATATGTTATGTACATATGATACATTAATTCCTTAATAAGAACTAAAAGATTTGCTTTTTACATGCCAGGAAATATTTGCAAGCCTAAATGCTGCTTAATTATTAATATTTTTATTTTCCATTAATACATAACCCCAGGACTCTCCAGAGACACTACATTATATGACTTGTTTAAATGCAGGTCATATCCCAGTAAAATATGTTTTAAATAAATAGTGCTAAAAGGAATTTAAAATAGTATCTCTTGTCCCTGTGGGTAATAAAGAGCATCATGTGAATTAAAATCAGAAGGCACTCTACTACATTATTCCTCTTCCTCAATCAAGCTGTCACTGCCTGGTCTCAGCTCCTCATCCTGCCTCAGTTGGAACCGTGCTGTGTTCAGGAGGCACAGGCAAGGGAGTGCTGAGCTTTCTTCCCCTTTGCTGAGCACTGAGAGCTTGCTTCACCTTACAAAAACTCCCAGAGATGTCAGGATTTTGTAGGATTGACCCCTACATGTTTTTTTAAACAGTTAGGCTAAGAGCATACTTTCAATTATTGCTGGGTTCGCATTTTAAATATTTCAGTCTCTACAAACAAAACGAGCCCATTTCTGGTTTCCCCCCTCCCCCCTGCCCCGCGACAAAATTTCCACTGATTTACAGAAAAATTTTGCTGGAGTAAGGACCTCGAGGCAATGTCTGAACATTTATGCTTTGTACTGGCTTTTCTTCCATTAGAGAGTCTCCAGATTCCCACTGACTTTAATGAGAGCTCAGTAGGCAGATAAATCTGAGAATGGTTATGCTTTTGGGAACTTCTGTACCACTCTCGTAAAATTATTATCAAAATTGCTTTCCCTGTATTGTAGTAATAATATTGTGATAGCACCAAAAGTCGTACTCGGAGACATTCACTGCATGTACAATGCTTTTCTTCTATTTTTTCCAATTCCAAATTCTGACACAGTTTGGGGTCCTTTTTTTTTTTTTGGTCAGGCTTTCAATCACAACGGTAATGAGAAGAGCAAAAGTGCCTTCAAAGTTCTAGTCCTTTACTCCAACGTGCTCACCTGTATATTTTGGTTTTAACAAAAGATCGATGCCTTAGGAAGACATTTGTGCTGTCTCCTCAGCTGGTGTGAGAGACGTGACATCTCCTACACCTGCACAGGTACAGCAAGACTCCGATGGTGGTCTTAGTGTGGTATGATGTGCAACACAAACGCACTGCCCAAAAGTCATATAACTGAGTCATACGTCCTACCTGTTGCTACCTCTCTGACCATTTGTACCATTTCAAAACTTTAACAAAAGTTGCTGTTATTTATTGTTTATTTATTCAGTCTACAAATGAGCAAATTGTGGAGTTATTTTCCCTATAATTTTATGCAAGTCTAAAAGATCAATACCACCTCCTTTATGGTCCAATTGTACAAACTGTTTTCAGAATAACGAGTCACCTGAGCAGTAGAAAGGCATTTAGTTATTTCTGAAGCATCTTGAACATATTTCTGAGAAGTTTGGGCATCTTCTTCCTTGAAAGCATTTTTTTTTTTACATGTGGAGACTTTGAGCAAAAAAAAATGTTTTATTCCTCCAAGCTCAGTGATACAGTTGTTTGAGTTTTTTAACTGGTAATTTAGGCCTTAATCACACAAGTCACTCCTGCAGCATCCAAAAAGGTCTGGAATGAGTTCAGGGAACAGCTCACACAGAGTTACTTTCCATGTAAGTGCCAAAATCATTGAGAAGTTGTAGCAAGTTCATGACTGGGTGATTTTCTTACTCTCAGCTTACTCTGAGGAGCAGAGCCCAGTGCTCCTAAAGCATATAAAAAAACAGAGTAGCCCAGAACTTTAATATTATTTATCTGGAAATGGTCTCTGTACTTTTAATTTTCAGGCTATTTGTGAACTTTTCATTCCAAATTGAAAGATATGTTTAAAGCCAGTTATGGGAAAGGGAGGTAACAGACAGATGCGTGGTGGCCAGTCCACTATAATGTATTTGGCATTCCTGAAGTTACAAAAGCGTGGGGAGGTTTTCATTGCCGATTACAGGCAAGGGAGGCAAATGCAAGGAAGCTGTTTGCTTCACGGCTTGTATTTCTGCTGTTTAATTGTTGAATGTGGAGCCTACTCACCTAACCTCTGTGCTCCTCCCCTGAGAAAACCTGCCATCAAATGATGACCCAGAAGAAATATGGGTGATCGCTCTGCTCCTATTAAAAAAAAAAAAAAAAAAAGGAAAAGAAAGAAAGAAAAGCACTAGCCTGGTATCAAGGGACCTTGCTAGGATACTTAGGAGAATATTTTCTGTAGAAGCCAACTGACCATCCATCTCCCTTTTTAACTAGTGTCAAGGCTGGTTTACTTGATGATGATTTGATGCCCAGCAATTGCTCCCCCTTGCCCACTGAAAATGAGTGATGACAGGGGAACAGCCGTCAAATAGAACAAGCTGAGATATTGTAGCAGGGAGCTTAGCAGAGCTGAGTCCTGCAAAAAAGAACCATTATAAAAGGATGAAGTTCCAGAAAACAACTGTTTTACAGTCTGCTTTGTGGAGAATGTTTTGGGGTTTTTTTTCCAGATTTGTGAGATATGTTTATCTTGATAAAGTATTCCTGTAGCATAAAATGAAAAAAGCATGTCTTCTGCTTGGAACAAACAGCTCAGTGAGGATTTATACAGAAATTCTTAGCTCTGTTTCTGCTGGATTCAGCTGAACTCTGACATCAACAGAAGTCAGAAAGAAATAGAGTCACTGCCTTTTCTCAAACATCAGCTGACTAATGGGGATATCTGAAACTAAAGAGCCTAGAGAGCTGCTGTACTTGACAGTTAGCAATGGTTGTATGTAAATATTTATAATGGCACTCCAGCATCTTCAGCTGTGGACATGAGGACACCTTTTTCTAAGAGTTCAGTAACAAAAGACAATACATGAGACACATCACAAAGTCCCTGGATGCTCTCACCTAAAGTACGACTTATCAGAGATACAGAAGAACAATGGCAAAACAAGCAAAATATTATTGTAGTGTAACAGTACAATAGTGTGAATTTATAAAGTGCCTTCATCTTCAAAGAACTTGCAAAATATGCATTGTTCATGTTTTACATAATAATGGCGAAATTTCTATGCAAATATGTACATTCCAAACCTGCATGTGTTCATAATTGATATGGATGTAAATGTGTATGCACATTTGTTTGGTAAACTACCAGCTATTGAAACACTAGCCACACTGAATGTTGTTCATACCATGAGTACGAAGATGCTCCAGTGGCTTTGCAAAGACAATTATAAAGATGGAGCTAGTAAGCACCAGTATACTTGACCTGAATCAATTCATGCAGTTTCTGCGCACCCACTTGTACCTTCTACCATATCGTTTTTCCACCATTCAGGATATCTCGGTTCTCATCCCCATCCCTACTACATCTTGCATAACAGAGAGTTGGCAGCATGTGCAAAAATATAGAAGCACACTTTACGGGATCACTTGTCTACTGTCTAACATACATCAGGCTCCACTTGTTAAAGTGCACCAAAAATAAGGCTGCTCTACAGGGAAAGAAAAGCCAAGGTGGCATCTGGCCACAGCACAGGCAGGAAGAGCAGTGACCTCCATGGCCAGGGCACAGTGCCCAAGCACTGCAGGGCTGGTGGCCACGTGAGCTTCTCTCAGCAGAATGGGTGAGGTAACAAAGCACACCTGGGGCTGTCCAGGACACCCAGTCAGCAAGGCACAATGGCAAGAAGCACGAGCAAAAACGGGGCTGCCTCTAACGTCGGTCCAACATCCATGCAGAGGCCATGGCCAAGGACTGGGCTACCATGGATGGTGGGGTGGGGCTAAGCTTTGCTGGAGCTCTTGGACCCATCCGTAGAGGGCGTGGGTGGAGGTCCCAGCTGAGGATGGTCAGGGCCATTAAAGCCCATTTGTATCCTCAGGGCCTTGCCACTGCTTAAAGAAACAGTGAGCAGTTTTACTCACACCATCAGTTTGTGGTTGTTTCTGCTACAGTTATCACTCTTGTGTAGGACTGTGGGCTACAGGTCAGACCCACAAAGGTATTTAGGTGCCTAACATTCACTTTGGGACCATATACAAGAGGAAATTGGGTACTTCAGCATCTTTCTGAATCAGTCCCCCAAAAATACAGATCACAGAATCAGAGAGCAAATTTTTCTAATTATAAGTGTGGTGATTCTGGAAATCGTTCTGTAATCCACCGTGAGATGATACTCACTTATACCTTGCTTTTTTTTCCCCAGTAAATAGGGTGAATTTTATGCTTTGCTTAACAAAAATTATCATCTCTTTCTGAATCTGTTAATCCTTGGACCATCTGGGTGTTGGATCAAATATTCCTTGTGGCACAAAGAGGGAGGAATTCTGTGGGTGTATCCTCACAAACTTGTCTCTTTGTTTTCCCACTGAATTATAAATACCCATTTTCACTACTAATAGGGTTTTAAATTTTCTTTTAAAGATGCTCTGGTGCTCTCTCTTCCAAGTCACACATTTTCTTCCTGCCTTTATCCTGCTCTAGAGAGTGTCCTCCTCTGAGTTTTGCCAAATCAACAGTTTGTGTCACTGCTCTGAGTGGGAGAAATTTTCTGGTAGTACAAGTCAGAAGTCATAACAGAGTGCTGTATTTTCAGAAAGACTATCAACATTGCCTATAAAACAAAATTAACAACCCCATTACTGACTGAAACAGTCCCACTGTATGGTGACATTCTGGTTTTTTGAGGCTTGCAGTTTTTAACATTTTCAGAAAGAAAGTAAAATAGCATGGAAAAAAGAAGAGGAAAAAGACAATTAAATCACATAGTTTAAATTAATTAATTAATTATGAAGGCTTTATTGTAGACATCCCAAACTCAGCTATTGTTAAATAACCCAGCCTGCAGTAAGTACACCCTAACAAGTGTTATAAGCAAGATGTATTTATGATATGAACTCTTAATGGCATCACGTACAAAACATTTATTTTTTTACCGAGGCACTCTATGATGAATGGTTTTTTAATGAGGCAAAGTTATAAAATTTCTTTGTAGAGCTTTTTTAAGAGACAGAGAATGGTGCAGTGAAAATGCCAATGTTAAACATCTATAATTTAAAACTACGTAGTTTTTTATTCCTGTCCTTGGTAATTAGCAGTTTTTCTGGTCTTTTGCCTCCTGTGTCACAACATGCTGATGTAGGGGACATGTCTGCTGGATAAAAAGATATTTTCAGTTTCCCTGAACCACAACTGCAGGCTCCTAGAACTCACCAGACTTTGGATTTTAATATAGTCTAGAACAGCCTTGGTGTCACTCCTGCTACACAAGGCTCTGCATTCATAGCCAGACTGAATTAAAAAAAAACCAAAAAGCAACAGGAAATTGATGTGGCAAAGAGTAACTCTTGAGCATCACTACATCATCAATGCTGAATGGGATTTGCTTTACTGCCTCTGGCACTTGAGGCATATACGTAAGTTTATTTACACGTGTGCCTGTGTTAGTCCAGGCCAAAAGAGGAGTAGCAGTAGATAAATGTGTTTGTGGCAGTTGGATTTAGACACCATTATATAGCTTTCTACAGTAAAGGTATCAGGGACAGATATGGCCAGCTTCCAAGTTTGACGATATATAGGTTTTTAAGATTCAAAAATGATTTTTTTAATGCGATTTTTCTGTCTCTGAACATCATCCAGCCAAGATTAGGTGACTCTTTTACTGCATGTGCAACTGTAAATAGATATGAAAGACTAATGTTTCCTTCACTGTATGCTTCCTGTAAATTATGGCCCTTTTATATAGATATAAGCCTCCGCCTTCATAGATTCATAACACAAGCCACATTCTGCTGTTCTGGTGCCACTGTTCAGCATTTGGGTGGTGAAAGGTTGAGAGCTCTAAAGATGGATTTTGGCACAGTTAACCCTCAGCTAAAATTTCACACTAGCTGATTTAAGCCTAACAGTAGTGGAACCTCAGCCAATAACACGTCCGTGCCAATGAGGTCAATGCAAGACACCACAGAGGATTAGCAAGCCTTTTGGTGGTGGATATGGCTCTGGCTTTCTGTAAAGGCTTATTAAAATGTAGGCAACAGAACTAGTTCCATATATGTAGCTCTCATCTATCATAGAATTAATTTCATTTCTCCTGTGTAATGTTAATGAGATATGAAAAGGCTTTTCTTCCTTTCTAAGATATCAGCATTAATGACACAGAATCAGCTCCAGTGAATGGAAAAGAACGAGTTCACCTACACTATAATTTATAATTGGCTCACTCATGGGACTTGAGTCTTTTGCATGAAAACTAGAGCTGTGTGAGCTCTCAGATGTGTTCCATTCATGCCTGCATTGTCACAGGAAAGATTTGAAGGAATCAGTTTGCATTTAATTAAGGCTTCTGTGACTTATTGCAAAAAATCTTAAACAATATATTCATCAAAAGTTTTTAAAAGTCAGGTTAAAGGGAGGCTTATGTTTGATACTGCAATCTGCTGGTATTGAGAAGTCATTGTAAAAGAGATCATTAGGTACAAAATGGGTATTTCTTCATAACCTAAACAGAACCAAATGCATAAACTCTGCCGCAGCTCCCATGGAACTCTCTGCACCTTCTGAGCAATGTGTGGTGACTACAGGGGAGTCCACCGGGTAACGATTTATTTTAAGTCTCTGTCAATGGGTGCTTAACTGCTGTTAATTCAGAACAGTGGCTTGGGGAACTACATTTGAGAGTCACATCCATATAAAAGGATTCCATTGTGATTGGTTTTATTGCAGCGAATGCCAGTGAGATTTTGTTGAAGGGAAGCAGTAAGGGGAGCAATATTCACTGTTCTTTTTTTTTCTGTCACAGCATGTAGCGGTGCTGGTTTCAGAAACCCAAACTAGCGAATCTTTCTGCCTGGGTTCACAGGACAATCTAGGGTGTCTATACTTAAAACGGCTGTTTCATTTTGACAGTTAGCATCAAGCACTATTGCATGTATGGGTGCATGGGGAATATCTCTCACACTGATAGAAAGGGTGCTTAATTCTGACACATTTAAGTATTCTAACTGTAAAGATCATTGAAGGAAACGGAAGATCTCAGGTTCAGAGAAAGTGTGACAGCTGTACGGGAAAGCTGAAAGTCCTTTCAGGGATAGAAAGTAACATTTCACTTGCTAATTCTAGGACTGTTCTAATTCAAACAAATTTAAAGATCGTCATCTTTATTTTGAATAGCAAAACCATGAATCAGGAAGAAATTGGCATCACTGGTGAAGTACAGCCCTCTTTTTTCTGTCACCATCAAAGGGCTTCTCTCATCACTATTTTATAACCATGTTTCTGAAAAGTAAATGTTTTGGCTTTGGAACAAAGCAGCAGACGACATGCATTTTTGAAAGACCTTTCTCCTTCTTCCCTCTTTCTGTGTATTACCGAGTTTAAGCATTTCCCTGGCTGGGAATCAAAAAAAGAGGCAGCACAAATTACAAGGGCAGCTAAAACCTAGGACATAGTAAGAGCAGAGCTATGACTTGGTAGTTAAGCTGCTTTTTGCCATGAAAAAGAAGTGATGTGGCCAGTGACTGACATGTCCATTTTGGGCACAGGGATTCTATTCCTAACATTGCCAAGGTTACTGTTAGGTAACCTTTGGTAAGTCTTTGAGCCTTCTCAGACCTTAGTAAAACAGGGATAGTGACCTGTTGTTGAAAAGCACCTGTAGCACTATCCTGGCTTTCTGATTCAGTTACTGTGACCAGCAGTTCTCTAATCTTTCACTTTCATTTAAAGGGGGCTGGAGATTTAAACTGAATCAAAGGATACATCCTGAGATTTGTCATCGGAGAATTGCTGGGTAGACAGCCATGCACAGTGCTGAAGAAATACCTGTTTAGAGAAGGGGGAAGGAGTCAGGCTGATAGAGTACAAAAAAAAAAATGTAAGCTTGTAGCTGCTAAAAGCCCTTCAGACCATTCTGCTTCCACCTCTAATTATCAGCAGTTAGACTGAGTTCAGCCACTCCTACCACACATGCAGTGCTGCCTGGGAAGAAGGGAATAACCAAATGAACCACCACTGCTGAGAAGCCCTGAGGTCACTGCTGGGACAGAGAAGTAAGACTGGTACGACATAAGCTTTAGTTGCTTATATCTATCTTATATCCCTCAATATCTAGCTTGATTAGAGTATGTTTGGTGTAGCTCTAGTCTCACCTTTATCTATTGCCATTCCTGCCTCAGCCACCTTCTTCCAGCCACATACCAGTGGATGCTACACTTTAAACATCACTGTCCCTCATTCCTCACAAGACGCTGCTGATCTTTCAGCAAATCTTCTGTTTCCTCTTGAAAATATCAGATGCAAGAAGTAAGGTATAAGAAGAAACAGTGAAATACAAAACAGAGGAACTATCCTTATTTGTTATATTGAGCTCCCTGGTCTGGTACAGCCCTCTGATTATTACCCTCTACTGGTTTTCCAGGTTGGCGGTGATGAGGTTGCGGAGAGAAGTCCAAAATTGATCAAAAGGGACTTCAGGGCACTGGGAAGATTGGTTGAAGGATCAGGAGCACAGGTAGTGTTTTCCTCAGTCCCATCAGTGGCAGGCAAGAATACTGAAAGAACAGGTAAACTCACCTGCTTAACATGTGGCTCAGAGGCTGGTGCCATCGGTGGAAGTTTGGTTTTTTGATCAAGAGGACGTTTACACAGCACCAGGCCTGTCAATGTGTCACCATCACAGAAACATGGTGGGATGACTCTCATGACTGGAGTGCTGCAATGGGTGGCTATAAAATCTTCAGAAGGGATAGGCAAGGAAAGAGAGGCGGTGGGGTGGCTCTGTATGTTAGGGAGTGTTTTGATTGTATAAAGCTCAATGATTGTGATGGTAAGGTCCAGTGCTTATGGGTAAGGATGAGGGGGAAGGCCAACAAGGCAGATCCTGCTGGGAGTCTGCTATAGACCACCCAACCAGGATGAAGAGGTAGATGAAGGATTCTACAAGCGGTTGGCAGAAGTCTCACAATCACTAGCCCTTGTTCTTGTGGGGGACTTCAACTTACTAGACATTTGCAGGAAACAGAGAAGAGAGGAAATAGTCCAGAAGGTTCCTGGAGTGTGTGGAAGATAACTTCCTGACACAGCTGGTAAGTGAGCCTGCCAGGGAAGGTGCCTCGCTTGACCTGCTGTTTACAGAGAAGGACTGGTGGGAGATGTGGTGGTCAGAGGCCATCTTGGGTGACCACAAAATGCTAGAGTTCTCGATTCTTGGTGAAGTAAGGAGCGGGGTCAGCAAAACCATTACCATGGACTTCTGGAAGGCAGACTTTGGCCTGTTCAGGACACTGCTTGAGAGAGTCCCTTGGGAGACAGTCCTGAAGGGCAAAGGAGTCCAGCAAGGCTCGACATTCTTCAAGGAGGAAGTCTTAAAGGCACAAGAGCCAGCTGTCCCCATGTGCCATAAGACGAATCGGCAGGGAAGACAACCAGCCTGGTTGAACAGGCAGCTTTTGCTGGGACTCAGGAAAAAAAGAAGAGTTTACCACTTTTGGAAGAAGGGCCAGACAACTCAAGCAGAGTACAAGCATCTCGCTAGGTCATGCAGAGAGAAAATCAGAAAGGCAAAAGCCCAGCTACAGCTCAATCTGGCCACTGTTGTAAGCGATAACAAAAAGTGTTTTTACAAATACATTAAAAACAAACAAACAAAAAATTGGCTGGATGGCCAAGCCCAGAGAGTGGTCGTCAATGGAGTTCAATCCAACTGGCGGCCAGTCACGAGTGGTGTTCCCCAGGGCTCAGTTTTGGGGCCAGTCTTGTTTAGCATCTTTATCAATGATCTGGATGAGGGGATTGAGTGCTCCCTCAGTAAGCTTACAGATGACACCAAACTGGGTGGGAGCACCAGTTAGGAAGGCTCTGCAGAGGGATCTGGACAGACTGGATCAATGGGCCAAGGTCAGTTGTACGAGGTTTAACAAGGCCAAGTGCTGGGTCCTGCACTTGGGTCACAAGAACCCCATGCAATGGTATAGGTAGGAGAAGAGTGCGTGGAAAGCTGCCAGGAGGAAAAGGACCTTGGGCTGCTGGTTAACAGCCGGATGAACATGAGCCAGCAGTGTGCCCAGGTGGCCAAGCAGGCCAATGGCATCCTGGCTTGTATCAGGAATAGTGTGGCCAGCAGGAGCAGGGAGGTAGTCATGCCCTTGTACTTGGCACTGGTGAGGCCACACCTCGAATACTGTGTTCAGATTTGGGCCCCTCTCTACAAGAAGGACATTGAGTTGCTGGAGTGTGTCCAAAAAATGGCAACAAAGCTGGTGAAGGGTCTGGAGAAAAAGTCTTATGAGGAGCCGCTGGGGGAACTGGGATTTTTTAGTCTGGAGAAGAGGAGGCTGAGGGGAGACCGTATCGCCTTCTACAACTACCTGAAAGGCAGTTGTAGCAAGGTGGTTGTTGGTCTCCTCTCCTAAGAAGCTAGCAATAGGACAAGAGGAAATGGTCTCAAGGTGTGTTAGAGGAGGTTTAGATTGGATATTAGGAAAAATTTCTTTACTGAAAGAGTGGTCAGGCACTGGAACAGGCTGCCCAGGGAAGTGGTGGAGTCACCATCCCGGGAGGTGTTCAAAAAACATGTAGACGTGGCACTGTGGGACATGGTTTAATAGGCATGGTGGTGGGGGTTTGATGGTTGGACTTCATGATCTTAGAGGCCTTTTCCAACCTGAATAATTCTATGATTATATGAGTGTATTGACATAGAAACTATTGTTCCTATTTAATAATACATGTGATCTCTGGAACTGTGTAATGTGATAATAGAAAAAGCTATCCTATTGTCATGGTGTCCTTCAAAAACAGATTAGAAATCATGTACCCTAAGTCCTCTTCCCCAAAATGTATGATTATAGTTTAATGTCAGTGAACAATCAGAAATGGTCTACATCCATTGTGCTCCTCAGTATATTAGTATAGAATCCATTTATGTTTTTGCAGGGACTGTATTTTTAATGTATAAAAAGCTAGATACTGAGGTTTGATCCCTGCCTGCCAGCAGAAAGAATGGATAAACAATGCATTTGTATGCTATTCATTCCTAATTTTTTTTACTGTCTTAGCAAGAGACAATTTCACATAGCTATGCCCCAGGGACATCAATATTTCTAAAATTAGCAGGGGACAGTCACTAATCCTTTGGGAAAAGTGCTAAAGTTTGACATCTTAATTAAGAATTGAGTTCTAGAATTGCGGGAAATAACCAGGGCAAAGTTATGGATCTGAATGGAATTTGAAGGAGTAACTGAGAACCTCCTGGACTCTGAGTTGTGACCCAGCCTACGCTAATCTTCCCAGTCGCATAGGATTCCTGACAGCTTTTTAGCTGGCAGAAACAGAACCTGTTAAGAGTTGAATTGAGAGTACTAAGATACATTAAGATTTAGTATAGCTTTGTTTAGCACATCTTTGAATATTAACAGGTGGGGGGGGGGGGGGGGTTTTTTT
>Ga0065711_1008592_pt1 | contig 19954 bp, 11 predicted proteins | sample Hoacrofraction12_FD_59098 | JGI IMG/M metagenome (GOLD analysis project Ga0065711, IMG submission 59098) | Hoatzin crop microbial communities from Cojedes, Venezuela - Epithelial fraction 12 v2 (version 2) | ecosystem: Host-associated > Birds > Digestive system > Esophagus > Crop | place... | reverse complement strand
TGGAGCAGCCTGTTCCTGAAGGACTGCACCCTGTGGACGGGACCCATGCTGGAGCAGTTCATGAAGAACTGCAGCCCGTGGCAGGACTCATATTGGAGCAGTTCATGGAGGACCGTCTCCTGTGGGTGAGACCCCACACTGGAGCAGGGCAAGAGAGTGAGGAGGAAGGAGCATCAGAGACAATGTGTGATGAACTGACTACAACCCCCATTCCCTGTTCCCCTGTGCCATGCAGGGGGAGGAGGTAGAGATAATTGGGAGTGAAGTTAAGCCCAGGAAGAAGGGAGAGGTGGAGAAAAGGTGTTTTGAAGATTTGATTTAATTTCTCAATATCCTACTCTGATTTGTTTGATGATAAATTAAAATAATTTCCCTGAGCTGAGTCTTTTTTGCCCATGACAGTAACTGCTGAGTGATCTTTCTTTGTCATTATCTCAACCCACGAGCTTTTCGTCATACTTTTGCTCCCTTGTCCAGTTGAGGGGGGGGAGTGATAGAGTGGCTTTGATGGGTACCTGGCATCCAGCCAGGCTAAACCACAACACTGTTCTGTCTTCTGTGAGACATATCTGAATCTCTTGTTTTGAATCATCAATGGGGAAAAACTGGGATATTTGGGAATAGGAACCTCACCTACTAAAAATAACTGAGGTAGATGTTTAGTTAGGTAAGATGAACTACACTCTAAGGACCTGTTATGAGTGAGGACAGAGTAAGTGGCAGCCCACAGTGGATATAGATCCTGAGGTTTATTTAAGAACCAAGCAGGTTAGAGCTTTTACTCCATTTTTACTCACTCGTACACTCACTCACTCCCTCCCCTCCAATGTTATGTTTAGTAGGTCTGGATATTCTTTCTCTGCAGAGAGCTTGCAGCTAGTCCAGGAAGGCTGGGCAGAAAGTCATGCTGGGTCTTGCCATGCTGCTGCTCACAGTCACTAGCCTTGTGTATTACTGCCCAAAGTCCTTGGCCATCCCCCCAGCATTTTTCTCCACACAGCTCTCTGATCTCTGGCATTTTCCCCTACTTCCCATATCTTTCCTTCAGCCAGGATCTTCACATTCTTTTTCCAGAGACTGCATCCTCCTAATTCTAAATAGTCAGCAAGCAGAAACACAATACTTGATCAGCCTCCTGACTGGTAGTTCTGTCTTATGTCGTTGTCAACTGGAAGATTCAGGACATTCTACCTTTGTTCAGGCCTAGTTTTATGAGAATTTTCAGACACACGTACACCAAGTTATCTTCCATGTTAGCATTCACATTTTAAGCCTCTTTATTTTTCACCTGTGACAGGACCTTGTGAGAAATATTAGGGTATTCAGTTTCAGATCATAATACAGTATGAATAATTGTGAAAGAAATTATTTCAGAGGTGATTCCTCCACATTCAGAATAAGTCTCTTTTTCTATATTTTTTCTCTGTCTCTGCAATGTTGTCTTTGGCAGAACAGATATTTTCTAAAAACTGGATTTCAAAACACAAGTACTTTTTGACTATTTGTATTGTTGACCGTCACCTTCTGCCTATACCAGATGATGCAGCTATATACTCATAATGAGATAATTTATCAAAGTGAAAGCCATTAACTCATTTCAATATTTAATCACCAAATAAAAAAAGACTAAACAAAGCAGCAGTTAAAAAAAAATAAAAAGTAAGTTACTTAGTTCCAATAAAATGGTTATGTCTGGAAGTCAAAATTGAGGTTATAACATATTGGAATGCATAACTTTTTCATCAGAGCCCAGCAGCCTACTCTTCTAACAATAATCATGGAGGATTCCAGATACTAAGAGCTATAACTAAACCTGTGTGTTCAAGTTTGGGGGTTATATAGGAATGGTTTGCAATAAAGCAAATATCAGATTAATACCTACTTACAAATTCAAATGCTAACATGACAAGTTTACAAGATATTACAAAATATTCCATAACAGAATAATTTCATTTTTCAAGATTCTTTGTTAGTAACTCTGGACAGTTCCATATTTTGAACAAAAAGTAGTATCGGTTTGTCTCTTAAGAAATTCCTAGTATTTTTATTTTGTCACATTCTTACATGCCAAATGTCCTGGATGCCAAGACCTCTAAAAATGTAGGTCGTTATCTGGCTGTTTTTTCTGAGGGCGAAAAATTTTGCAGGCAGAAAACACAAGTATTTCATGAAAGCAATACTGAAAACAAGGGTCAGAGAAGGCTGACAGATGGATGGTTAATTTGTTTGATGAGGCTCATTGCAGGTCAAATAGATTTGTGTGCATTCGAAGATCATAATTTCTCTGAAGCAGACAGACATCTCTGCTTATTTTTTATCTTCTTAAGGAAAGCTGATGGAGAATTTGTACTGTCCAGCTTACAAAAAAAAGTGCTTTCTATATCTCATGATCATAAAACACTGGAAATGAGTAGGGCGATTTTAGTTTCAAGGACACTCAAAACATCCAGCCAACAATAGGAAAGTTGCTTCTAAGTTCTCTACCTTGCACCTCTACAGATTTCAGTATTCTTGCTTCATTAGCCACATTTATAGACAAGTACACAATAAATATTTCTTCTTAAATCTGTCATATCCTTTCACTTTGCAGAAGAAACAAAAATGAATGCTTGGCTTAACTGCTATGTACATTAGTAGCTGTGTCTGAATCCTTCCTCCCTTCTTCTAAAGTTTTTAAAAACTTCCAGACTGGGCCTTCAAAAATGACAGATATGTTTTGGCACAGCTATATCATTTATTCCTTTTACTTATTTATATGCTTAGTGTTGACTGTACAGAGATCTGGTAATCTTCAATGGGTGAAGGAAAGCACATACTGGGTACCAGCAATGTCTCTTCTTAGAGAAAACTATTTATAAAACATGTGCTGTGGCAGCAGTTGCTTGCAACTCAAATTGCACTCTTCAACAGACAGTTTACCTGGCATAAAATTCAGCTAAAGTGAATTAACACTGTAAAACAATTTTTTATTGACTTTGTAAACATACGTCACAAATATTTCACACTTTCAAGTGATGGCATTTTTAGTGGATTACGATTGCAATGAATATTGATTATACCTATGTAAACCAGATAAAATCAGTTTAGAAATGTTTAATGCATGGCAGTCAAAATTCTTAGTTTCTTCTGGTGTTATATTTTTATCTAGAAGTGTATGTCTTACATTAGCTATGAAATATATATGCTGGTGGCATGAATGTGTACACCTCCTTTGCAAAATCTTCTTTTCTCCACAAAGGACTTTATTACCCTACTGTGAAATTAAAGTCTACACTGAGACCTGATAATGAGACAGAAATACTTAGAAACAGATCTTTGTACTGCAGTGTTCGTTTACGTTATTACATATCTGTCTCATGTCTCATTCTTACTATCGAGAGGTACATTTTACATTTCAATTTTCAAGATCTATTTGTTGACAAAATATTTGAAAATCAATATTTTCCTGAGTGTTCCTGCCTCTCTTTAATTGTTGATGTCTTTGCTGTTGGATTTTAAAAAAATAGAAGGTGAAATATATTCAATGACACAATCAGTCTTGTCAAATACCTTCAGCTTTGAAGGGCAGATATTAATAGCTTTCAAGTCAACTAATATTTTTGTAGGCAAGTAGATGGATCCAATCAAAGAAAATAAGAGGCTCACATGTGAGACAAATCAAATTAATAAAAGGATTTAGTTCAATTGGGTCATAATTTCAAACAATTTATTTTTTAATGCTTCCTTGTATTCAGAATATGTTTGGCCTTTGTGGAGAGGCATTTGTTTTTATGCTTCTGTTCACTTTTTGATGAATGAATATTGCACGGAGAACAAAAACACCAGAAGAAAAATCACAAACTAGTGCTTTATTAACTTAATATCTGTGCAATAACATATACATTATAAAGAATAGCAGTAGCAAAAAAAACATTACACAGAGCTATACTGACAACAGTGGTCAAAAAGCGGAATCACAAACTTAATATCACATACAAAAGCTGTGACAAGTTTAAAATTATATTCCCATAGAAAAAAAAAAAAGAGAGAGAAAGCTTTCAGAGCTCTGTCCAGCAAAATGATGAGCAGTGATTATTCATGTTTAAATGAAATACTTACTTGAATTGTTTAGTTAGATATGATCTTGAAAGCTTAGCTTCTTGTAAGTTCAAGTTCTTAAATGGAACAAATTGGGAATTCTGAGAAAAGAACTGTACCTTAAGAGTGGACCTGATCACATGTAAATAAGTTTTAACCTCCAAAAGGGAGCTAGAATAGTAAATCACAGATTGCTCACTTTCTGTATAAAATCAGTTCCACACTAGACCTTCATACAATACATGATGTGAACTCACAGTTTTGCGATTTTTCTTAGTGTTGCCAAAGCCAGTGCTCGAAGAGCGCTGAGTCAGAACAGCTATATATGAAAGAAACAATTTTTTTTGCAAAAAAAGCTCCTTAAAACTTATAAGTCATCCGGGAAAAAATAACCCAATTTTCCCACTGATTACTAACAGATTTTTCATTATTTAGATTTCTCTAAATTTGCTAATTTTAATTTCAATGGACCGTAAATGTGAACAATTGCAGCCTGCATATTGTTTCCCATAGTTACTCAATATTTGCTGTACATGATTAGTCATCACGGTCACATGGTATTGTTTCTGCTCTTGGTATAGCTGACTGTAAAGAGAACAGTAGAGAACAGGAAACAGCAAATAACAAATACGTATATCCATATGTGAATGTCTTTCTTCCCATATGAGTAAGTATCTTCAGAAAAAATTATATTCCCCCAAGCCTCCTTACAAGCAAATACTTGTTCCTGTAAATATTTACAGTTTGCAAATAAAAGCAGTGTGAAAACAGTTAAAGTAAACACCCATCTGGAATTTAAACAAATATTTGTAAACATTGTTATAATGCATTTCTCCATATCTGTTTGCATGCATATTTTACCCTCACAGTTTTTAAAATGCAGATAATCATGGAGCTTTTAAAATAAATTTTATATTATATTTTTTGTATTTGCCTTATTCAGCATTCAAAATAGAGTTAATATTTACTAGATGGTAGTCTTGGTTGGCTTTTTCTCATTTGTTAATCTTATTTTTTTAAAATCCATAGCAAGTACATCATCTTTCTCTGTGAATGTTATCATTATATTCCCTGATTGTTGTCTTATGTAATACGGAAAGTAATCAACTATCCAATTTTTGTTGAAAATCGCAAAAAGACTGTCATATAAGCTATAGGAAAGTAATTTCCTGAATTCATTGACCTTTCAATTGATATTATAACACAGCATAATCACTAGACATTCAAATTAGCAATGTAACTCAACATAGAAGGGTAACAGTGAAATCTCAAGGGTTTGTTGCCTGAACAAGATCACAGCACTGTAGCTAAAAGGGTAAATGTGCTTCATGTTTAGGGATGACCTTTAAGTCCCACAGCTGCCTGTCATATGTCTTGTTAATCAGCCCTGTTGTTGGGTTCACCTGCTTATTTTGTGCTTCTTTTTTGTGGAAGAAGTTTAGTTTTCAGTCAGGTCCAACACTTCTGCCGTAGGTGCAGCACAGGTCTGTGTGCTTTACCTTAATCTAGGCTCACAGTGATCTGACTGAGGAGAAGATTCTTGCACTGAAAAATAAAAAAAATACACTCTTGAATTAAATGTAAAATTCATCTTTTAAATTAAATGTAAAATACAAGTAAAGTTTCATATTGCTTATTCTTTGACACATGCATTTGATTAATACGAAGATTCATTGAACATAATTTTAACTTCTTTAAGATTAAACATCTAATCTAATTGTTTATAGTCTGAATAGCCAACAGAGAAGAACTGGCACTCCCAACTTATTCCAGACATTTTAGTACCTAGCCAAAGGTGAGGCAAAAGAAAGTGTACATAGATGTGTCTCTCCCTTTTTGTACCAAGGATAGAGAGCAGCAGTCTCTCTCTTTGATGGCAAGGAGAAGAACTCCAGGATAATCAGGGAGAAGAAGTCCAGGACAAGCTTTTAGAAGAGGTCACTTCTGAGTGAAGAATTCAAGGTTTACAAGAATTTGTTTCGGACAATGCCTCTTCTATTTGCATTTACATGGTGTCTGTGGAGATGAAAGTGCAGCTGCATAATTTCCTTTGTCTGGACCTAAAAAATCACAGGTTTTGAGTTTGTACACCTTGGAAATTATATATACGTATGTATAGAGGCTGGATACATATGGTAGGATCATGGTTCAGCATTAATCACGTCCCACGAAAACAGAGGAGATTATTTAATGAAAAACAAGATTAAAGCAAAACAAGACAAAACAACTGATTGACTTAACAAGTGCTTAAGTCTATGAGGTCAAATTCCATAGTCATTGACTGAAAAAACTTTGGAAGAAGCCTAAAAAGGTTTGTTTGATGGACTGGAAAATTTGATTCATTGGTGTCTGACATTGGTGTTTGAAATGGATTTGGAATTGCTTTCCAATCCTTAGCAGACAAGTGCCAACATCACTGAAAACCCTTGGCACTGACAACAAAGATGCTGAGGACTGAATGCAAACGGCATTTGGACAAACATCCTCCAAGCATTCTGCGCATTAACAGTTACATTTTTGCTCCAGCTGAATTTCTACTGTTATTCCTGCTTTTTACAGAATGCTGATAATCTAAATAAAACTTATTTACTTAGTATTACCTGCTGATTAGCTGATGATCCCTACAAATCTGCAATATACCAAAGTAACATCCCATGTGGGCTGGAAATACATGACACTTGGTAGCCTGAACTGCAATACCAGATTGTTCCTCTTTGTAAGGACAACAAGTGATAAAATTTGAGTTAGTCTTCCTTTTAACTGGGGGAAGAACTACAGATTTGTGTACACAAATTACTCTGTTCTTTTAATCTACTTTTTTTCTTCTCTGACATATAAACTTTTCTAAAATTAGCAGTAATTTTCAGGGTTTATAACACTCATTATCCTCTCTGCTTATCTTGTGTAGCAGGCTTGTGCTTTTTAAATGGACATTTTTCTTCTTGTATTGCTGTTTACTTCTCACACAGTAGTTTTACAGAGAAAATGTAACATTGTGAAGTCTCCAGGTAACCTCCACGCAACATTTTTTTTGCCACAACTTTATTTTACAAAAGGGCTTTTTTAACAGCAAATCCAGTTCAAAGCGTTGCAGAGTTTGGAAACTAAACAGAAGTTCCACAGTAGAGAAAAATCAATGATCTTTCAAACAAATCAAGATTAAATCAAATCAAGCCAGCTTTAACAGAGGATTTTAATGCCAAACAGTGACTTGGCTTACCTGAGAGCCAACCACAGCTACAGCAGATCAGATGCATATAAAGCCAGCAGTAAATGGCTGTACCCTCTCCAAACAGATGTTACAAACAAGTAAAATGACATCGAGTTAGATCCTGCCACCTTTGTTCTTTACTGGCTGCCGCTTGTCCCACAGGATGTCTTTCTGATTTCAACGGGACTAGACTTCAAATAAGGTGCTATTTTATATAAGATGGCAGAAGTTGGCTTTTATCATCAATCAGGTATATCACTTTGAGTAACTGTGAAGTATTGAAAGTCAATAAACATATTCAACAACCCAATTATATATTAGAATGGCTAAACGGACATTCAGTGAGCTGTCTCCAAATATGCAAGCCTTAGCTACTTTCTTCTGCACAAAACACACGCCAAATAATTCTTTAGAATAGTATGTGTCATTAAACACCATATTTATTTATCAGTCCTAGTGGGGGCAAAGGTTTACAGCACACAGTCAGCAGTAGGAGGAAAAATATTTGACTTGAACTTGTACATTTATTCTTACACTGTAAGTGATTTTGGCATTTAAAAACTGATTCTTGTTCTGGGCTCTCTAAATCTCAGCTAAAATGCCAAGCTAGTCATTAGCCATCCATTTCCCCTTCACCCAAGTGCTCTGCCCAGTGTAGAACCTGACACATTAGACAGTGTGGTGACATTCTGTATACATGCACAGTCTCAGTTTATTATTTTAGTTGTCAGAGAAGCATGGCTGGTTTTGCACAAAGTAGCACATCTGTTTTATCATTTCAGCCACAAAAAGTAAAGTGATCATCATAGCTGAAACACATGAAGTTTCTTTTTAATCTACCTCCAAAGTTGTTAGCAGACAGCTAGCTCATAGCAACAAAATACTAAGTTCCAACTCTCCGATGACAGTTCTTAGTTTACAGTCTGTCTTGATTAGTCCAATATTTTAAATCATCATGATCAGGGTTCACCTCACAGGGGAGAATAGAAGAGATAAGACCACATTTCACTAATAAAATACTACTCAAATGTTCCAAATGAATTCAACAGCCTCCCTAAAAGCTGTCAAACAATGAAAAGTGTCTGTGCGTCTTTAGCCATACAAAAATTTAAAACAGAATGTGAGATTCATCTCACTTGGCTTTATTAACATATAAGTTAGGCATCTAACTTTGAGCTAGACATCCACTACATACTCTTCCATGGCAAGGAAGAAAGAGGCTTGGATTTAGATACCTGATTTTTGCATATCAGAATGCAGGTAAGAGGAGTCCTGTTCCTCATTATGAAATATGTTCATTTCCAATGTTTAAAGGATAAATATTTTCATCTGGTACTGATATCAACAGATTTAGGAGGCATTTACCTCCATCTCACTGGAAGATCACATATCCAGACATATCTCAAAGTGTTGCTTTAGATTCTCCTCTCAGAGTCTTCTGTGTCTAGAACATACACAGATACTTTCTGGCATGGACCTTTTTTTTTCTCCAACTAGCCACTGATTTCTATAAAATAAATGATAAAGTTAATATTCAACTCATCCATATTGATTCATCTAAATGATTACTCCTTTTCAATAATTTAATCTAGTTAGTGCCTTAAAACAACGGGAGAACATAGATGACTTCCCTGAGTATTAGGCTGGATAGGTCTTACCTTCTTGATTTTGCTGTTTGTTTAGTAGTTTGAATCCCCACAAATCACTGTACGTTCTTATTGACTCTTGTAGTACTTTTATGATAATTTGCTATGTCAATAGTTGTAACTTCAGGAGAACAAAAATCCTAAACTTCTTACACAAAATACTGCTAAATGCCAGTATTTTTCCCAAAGCTTCTGCTCACTGGTGGCTTTTTTCAGTTCAATTTTCCAATGCAGATCATCTTCACAACAGCTGCACTAATAGCCAATACTCCATGCCAGGTCTTATTTTCTGATCCATAGAACACATTAAATCACTTTTACTCACTAGTTTGCCAATTAGGTTTTTCCACTGGATGGGTTTTCTTCATCAATTAAAATTATTGGTGATCATCTAAAGTCATTTCCCTAGTTCATTGCCACTATTTCTGTGCCACTATTAAAGCTGGCACATTATGCCTTTGCCAGCTGCCTTTAATCTATCTGTTGGTCTAAACAGACCAATGCTGATATTTAAGTTACAATGTCAGATCTCAGTCATACGATCAGTAACTATTTGGGATCCACTCAAAATTTACTTTTTTGTTCCTTTTATTTCTTCTGCTTGCTAGTTTCTTGTTTTTCCCACACCTTAGATCCTGTCTAGCTTCGGTCACATTACCTAGATTGATCTCTTATCCCTTCTTGATTTTCTCTTACATGTTTAATGTGTAATAAAGAGATAAATCTAAAATTTCTTTCATATAAATCCTATCTAGCAATTTCATGACATGCAGACCAGCATTACAAGCAAATATAAACAACTCAAAATCATTATTTCCCCTCATTTTTCTTTTTAATGAAGCTAGTCATCAAAAAAAAATTGAGGCATAATCATAATGTTAGTTGGGTACAACTGAAATATATATGACCAACCATAGAGTAGTCTCCAATAACGAATCACAGAATATGAATACATGAAAAGTGTCACTCCAGCCCCATTCTCATGCATAATAAGCATGATGTGATGGGGCTTTTTTGGTTTTGTTTTATTTTCTGAGACACTTTCAATGTTCTTCCTATTTTAGCTTCCTTTATTTTCTTAGGTTTTTTCAGAGATTTCTCTGCTTTCCTGGTGCTTCAGAAATTTGCAGAACGTTGTTCAGTGCCTGAACTGAGAAGAAAGAACAGGGAAGGAACGTATGATTAAGCTATTTAGCCCTGAAAAAGGAACTATGCAATGTTTTTCATTATCTACTGCTTCTGAAATTGACAATAAAACTATTCAAGAGTAAAAATGAAATGAGAGTTAAAAATTAACCTGATCAAAACTGCTTTAAATGAATAAATAGTGACCACATCAACACCACAGGGCAGGTGTGCTCTACAGTCTTGAATCTGTAAGTGATGATGTGGAATCATCCAAGATGCGTGTCAGAAAGACACTTAGGTATGAATTGTGTCTCTGTACACTAAGGTTTCCTTTGGAAGGAAATTTGGGCACTCGGAGAAAGAACTACAATGTGTTCCAGTCTGGATGATTGAAAAAGCAAGTGCACAGCAGAGCACATTTGCTCAGCAATGCAGACAGCAATTCTGACTCAAAAACAAACTTTATCCAAACTCTCTACAAAAGTTGCAGGCATCTTTCTCTTACCTTATCTGGGCTTCTAATCTTCTTTCCAAAAGAAAAGATAGTTGGCTCTGTCGTTGAACAAGACATCTCTTTCTAATAGGTTTCTAGTTTCTAGTAACAAAAATATTGTGGGCTGGGGATGGAGGTGGTGGTCTTTGGCTTCAATCCAATTTATAGCTTTTTATTCCAGAGTTTAAAATACAAATATTGCTTGCAAGTGTGTAAGACTTGAAACTGCTAATATTGCTTGCAAAGTGTATATGAGTGAGCTGAAAGTAATTTTGAAATTAACCCACAAATATTGCTGGTGTCAACGTTTATTTTCTTTAGGAAAGCATTACATTTAATGTAGACTAGAAGTTGCTAATATTAGCAATGACGAACAATCTGATTCAATTTAAAATGTATATAAAACCAATCATTTATGAAAAACTTTATAATAAAAATCTTTAATGAAGTTGAGTTTCTCATTAAAATGCTAAAGTTTTTCTTTCCTCCTTTCTCTCTTTTTCTACATTTTATGCCATTCAATGGCATAGGAAAAATACAAAGCATTTCCCCCCTTTTCCAATGACTGCTACTACTTTTTGCTTTTTCTTCTCCACTGTTCCAAGTTTTGGAAAGATGCAACAGCAAAAGGAAAAAATACAAAACAAAGCCAACAGTCACAGAATCACAGAATGGTAGGGGTTGGAAGGGACCTCTGTGGGTCGTCTAGTCCAACACTCCTGCTGAAGCAGGGTCACCTACAGCAGGCTGCACAGGACCGCATCCAGACGGATCTTGAATATGTCCAGAGAAGGAGACTCCACAACCTCCCTGGGCAGCCTGTTCCAGTGCTCCATCACCCTCAAAGTGAAGAAGTTCTTCCTCATGTTCAGACGGAACTTCCTATGCTTCACTTCTCTACTATACATATTGTTAAAGGTAGAACCAAATATTTGGAATGTTAAAAAAATTCAATGTACTTTAACCCTTTAACTAGAATACCAATTTTTAATTATTAGACTAAAAATATAATTAATTTTTAAAGCACTGTAGTCCCTGCTGTTACAGTAAAGAAATGGAGATGCTAAACTTGCTTCATGTTTATAAGTCTAATTATAGTGGTTCACTGTCACATCCTCAGATTTGGAAATTGATTTAGGTAGCAGTTTCAATGAACGTTCCTCTAACACGATGACAAAGATCTTCTCCAGTAAAGCCATTTTCTTCATCAGTGTCAAAGCAGGTTCACTTCCTACAGTCATACTTTTTTCTGATATTTTAGTCAGAATTCTATCAATTTCTGGTTCAGCAAGACCGAGTCCATTCTGAATCATATTTTATTTAATAATAAGGTATAGAACAGTACATCTACTAAAGTAATGTCATTATCTAGGGCAGTTGAAACATTTTGAAAGAAACCATGTAGTCTGTTTTTATGAATCCAATCATAAATTTAATGTTAGACTGTAGTGACTAAGCCACATGTGGTGGGTTGTCCTTGGCTGGATACCAGGTGCCCAACAAGCCGCTCTGTCACTACCCTCCTCAGCTGGAGAGGGGAGAAAAATACGACAAAAGACTCATGGGTCTAGATAAGGACAAAGAAAGATCAATCAGCAGTTATTGTCATGGGCAAAAAAGAACCAACTCAGGGAAATTATTTTAATTTATCATCAATCATATTTGATTAGGATAATAGGAAATAAAGACAAATCTTGAAAAACCTTCCCCACACTCCGCCCTTCTTCCCGGCTCAATTTTGTTCCCAATTTCTCTACCTTCTCCCCACCAGCAGCACAGGGGGACAGGGAATAGGGGTTGTAGTCAGTTCGTCATACATTGTCTCTGATGCTCCTTCCTCCTCACTCTCTTGCCCTGCTCCCATGGGGGACATTCTTCCACAAACTGCTCCAATATGAGTCCTGCCACGGGCTGCAGTTCTTCATGAACTGCTCCAGCATGGGTCCCGTCCACAGGGTGCAGTCCTTCAGGAACAGGCTGCTCCAGCGTGGGTCCCCCATGGAGTCAGAAGTCCTGCCAGGAAACCTGCTCCAGCATGGGCTCCTCTCTCCATGAGTCCACAGGTCCTGCCAGGAGCGTGCTCCAGCACAGGCTTCGCATGGGATCACAGCCTCCTTTGGGCACATCCACCTGCTCCAGCATGGGGTCCTCCACAGGCTGCAGGTGCATATCTGCTCCATCGTGAACATCCATGGTCTGCAGAGGGACAACCTGCATCAGCCACCTTGGTCTTCACCACGAGCTGCGGGGGAAATATCTCTGCTCCAGCACCTGGAGCACCTCCTGCCCCTCCTTCTTCACAGACCTTGGTGTCTGTAGAGTTGTTTCTCTCACGTGTTCTCACTCGTCTACCCTGCTGCAAATTGCTGTTATGCAGGTTTTCTCCCTCTTCTTAAACATGCCATCACAGAGGCACTACCACTGTTGTCTATTGGCTTGGCTTTGGCCAGCGACGGGTCCATCTTGGAGCCAGCTGGCACTGGCTCTATCAGACACAGGGGAATCTTCTAGCAGCTTCTCACAGAAGCCACCTCTGTATTCTCACCGGTTACCAAAACCTTTCTACATAAACCCAGTAAAACCAGTGACACCCTTGGTGATATCATTGCTCATTTAAATATATGAAATCGCTGACCTTTCTAGAATTGAAAATGCTCACAGGGTGAAAGACAAGGAATCTATCCCTTGGTCAAATTTATTAATTTTCAGCTGAAAAGAAAATGAAGAACTTTTCAAATACTTCATGCAGATAAGATTTTTCTGAAAAATCGGTACCTGCCAGAAATGTGAAATAAGACATTTATTGTAATTTGAAATATGGTCAGATATCTAATATCTGGACCTGGAGGTCCTAGTGGACAACAAATTGACCATGATACAGCAATGTATATAGGATAACATTTTACTTGTTCAGAGCTTTCCCTGAAGCTCAGGAGCTAAATGCTATGTGAAGAACCACTTCTTGTTAGCAAGAGGGGAAAAATTATGCCTCTTGGATCTGGTCCAAAAATGGTCTTGAAATGAATAGTACTTTTTTCCTTTATTTTGCTTGATTAACATTAGACTCTTTCAAAGTACGGATTTTAATTCAGTGTCCTGTTTGGTTCAGGAAGTATTTGTATAATGGAACTTCTAAATAAGAGTTCAAGCTCGATTTAGGGTTTCAGAGAAGTAATGATTGGCTCTCAAGACTCGCAGCTTTAACATTTCTCCTGACTTGTTTCATTCCAGTCAGTTATGCAGGTTAGCTAACATTAAAATTGCACACTACTAGAATGTTCTTGGAAAACTCAGAGAGAAAAAAAATGTGACAGGTTGACAGGAAATGGTGCTGTTGACTCAGTAAGTGTCACTCGCATCTCTAGGTGAACGCTGACTCAGAGATCAGGTTTTTGAAATGAACTCTCACATAATACGACATTTCATTGGGAATTTCTGCCCTTTGTTACAATGAAACAAGACTGTAATCATTGATAATGTCCTAAATGCATAAAGAAGAATGAATTAAGGGCTCAATGATAATTATGCGTGAGATGTTTCAGAGGACTATCCTTTAAATACTGAATAAGTGAGGGTAAATTACACACAGTATTGCTTTCCTCTAACTCCTACTTTGCTCAGTCTACATTAAAGTCCCTATGATTTTATTACAGACACAGTTATGTTCTGAAGGAACTAAGATACCAACTTAATTAGGACCCAAAATAAGTTGCCTAGATTTGTCTGAGAAGAATCTGGTGTCTATTGCCTTACTTATGGTGACACTGTACACTGTGAAAGTCCCTACACCTTACCTCAAGTAGGCTGCAATTCAGTGTAATTTGATATGGCTTAATGCCATATTTCAGTAAAGCCATACATAGAGTATGCATAGTATACCTACTTCTTACACTTCTGCTCTTGAATATTTTGGCCAGTGTTTACCTTCTTCATCTTTAGAAATGAAAAAGCATTTTCTCTTTTATAATGTGGCTTATTTTGGCAATCAGTCACAAATACAAATAATTGGTGTGTTCTTTCTTCAACTAACGAAACGGCATCATAAATCATAGAAAAGGCAGTCAGAGATTTTACTTAGCATTTTGGTTGTTTTTTTTTTTAGCTGAAAGTTATGTACAGCTACATGTAGATTGATAACTGAAAACTGCACTCACTGAGGATTAACGCTGGCTTAGTAATCTTCCATCTACTGAATGTGTGTGGACAGCTCCATGTTATTGTTACTGCAGCGAAAAAATAAAAATGTGTTGGGTGCATATGGATGACCTGGATGACAGATGTTAAATTTGGAGCACAGTGAAAAGATTTTTCCTAAATGAATCAAAGGTGTTTGATTTCTTGTTTTTAAATATCTAGATCTGTTATGCAGCAGTTCCATTAATTTTCACAATCTTTAAAATAGATCACAAATACTTTTGACATAGTATCACAGATTCATAGAATGGTTTGGGTTGGGAGGGACCTGATAGATCACCTAGTTCCAAACCCCTTGCCATGGGCAGCAACACCTTCTACTACACCAGGTTCCCATCCAGCCTGGCCTTGAACACTTCTAGGGAGGGGTGCATGCACAACTCCTCTGGGCAACCTGTTCCAGTGACTCACAACCCTCACTCCAAACAATTCCTTTCTTATATCGAATCTAAATCTACCCTGTTTTAGTTTAAAGCCATTATCCCTTGTCCTATCTCTGCATGCCCTTGTAAAAAGCCCCTCTCCAGCTTTTTTGGGAAAGCAGGGGAATATATTACAATGGTACATCCTTTTCAAATAATTTTTTATTGATGATCATCCTATAGCCCCAGACAGGCACTCTGATCAGACACACTATTAATAGAGTTTTAGTGTATAAGAGGGCTGAGGTTCTAAAAGCTCAATGGAATATAAATAAGTATAGTAATAGCGACAGTTGCTAATATCAGCAGTAATCTAAGATTATTCAAATATACTTATTTGCTTAATGTATATGAACCATACTGTCTTTGGTTAACCACTTTTCTATGAAAGGAACTATAATTTATGACTTGCCTTTATTTCCTAAATAGAAGCACTCTCATTATTCTCCAATTTCGATTTACAAATATGAAAAAAAACCTGAAGAATCTGGTTTTCTTATGAAAAATGTTCACATGTATCATTTAGTCCCAGGAACAATTTTAACAGCTTCTGTTGCATACTGCTGCCAGAACAACTATCTGGCATGCAAGAGTCATAATCTCTGTCTGTATCATTCCAGATTTAGGCCAGTTTATGTCTATTCTTTTCGATGACAACTCAATAGATTTATGTAAATTCATGTAGACCCATGGCAGAACTAACAGAAATGTTGTCAAAAAGACAGGCAGGATCATATGATAACAACTTCAGAGCCTTCAGCTACAGTTTATTGCAAAGTGTTTTCTTCTGGCCCCAGACCTTCTACACTGCAAGAACTCTCCTGAAAGAGTATGATTACAGGTTGACACCCTCTCAGTGGAGAGTACAGTACATAGGAGCTCATATAGAGAGGTTATATGAACAGCTGAGTATGTAAATAGGAGGTATGTAGTCTTTCAGGATGAGATCCAGAGTCAGTCCTCCCATAAAGCCAAAATTTACCTTCTTTCCTGCCCCCTAACTCATGAAATATCATTCTCCTGTGGAAATGGATTATCTGAAACAGTCATTTCTCTTTCCCATAATCCACATGTGTGTTGAATATTAATAGGGCAGTTGAGTCTATATAAGTTGTGTGAGTTAAACAATTTCCATAGAGCTTGTACATCGCTAATAAATAGTTCAGCGTAATACAGATCCCAAAGCTTTTCAAACGAATAAAATATTTCTTTACAAGAGACAAAAATTACTCATCATCTTCGAAGGAGCATCATATATTGTAAGACTGATCAAAGGGACAACAGCAAGTATAATATGCACCCTATACAAGATTAAACTCTTCTGTGCAAAGATATTTTGATTAGAAAGTTTCTGGGTTTGCTTTGTAAAATATCACTGCATAACTTGAAAATGTACAAAACAAATTAGGAGTGTGATTAAAAAGCAAAATATTGTAAAAAATCCATGAAAATAACGTGAAAGAAAAGTATTAGCTTTTGGGATTTACCAGAGAATATAAGCAGGAACAAAGTCAGAAGCTAGTGAACACGTAATACAATTCAGTCTGAAGAGGAGAAGTGAAAAAATAGGAACCCGAAGTGAAATGTACATCAGCTAACTTTAGACATTTGTGTTGTAATATCTGCATTTGTATTACTCATCTTGTCCCTTCTTACAGACAACAGAAAAAGATAGGTATTCCAGGGTGCTATTAATCTCAGCCCAACACACCTGTTTACCGATACAGTCACTGAAGTTGGCTAGCTATCTCCAGGAACAAATGATCTAATTCACTCAAGTAAGGCAACTATCTTGCTCTGTTCACTGTGTAGAAAACCAGTTGGAAATGCTTAAAATATATATCCACATGAAAGAAGATTCAGTCTGCTTAAACAAGGCATCCAGCTATCTCGACTGATAGAGCAGGGAGCCAAAATGAAGTGACAAGTACCTGTGTAACCTGAGATCAGCTTTGCATAGCCTTATTTTGAAGTCTGGTACTAAACAAAGCAAGTTAATTTTCAGAAAGGTCATGGTAGGAATACGTGATACCTTTTCAGTTAGAAACAGGTTTGTATGTATAGTGGCAGGGTTCAGTTCCACAAAAAAAAATTACTCACAACTAAGAGAATCCAAATTGACATGGAACTGAAAGGAGATGCCCTGCTGTAGCTTCAACTGCAGCAGTTGCCAGTAGGTATAACACAGTTAATCTAAAACACTACTAGATATCTTTATCTGGGCAGTTTTACTCTCTGCATGAGTGAGTCTGTCTGGGTAACAAAACTGAAAGTTTTAGTTGTCTGCTATAGGCACCTAGTGTCATTGTATCACTGCTAAGCATCCTATTTAGGTTATATATGCTGATATGAATGAATGAAGGTTTTCTGTAGGTTCCTTATGATATCTACCAGCACCAGATAAATGTGTTGCATGACATGAAACCCTGTTTGATATGATGCCCATGTTTGTCAGCTGAATCCCACTGTAAATGTTTAAATTCTCATAGGCAGGACTGTAAATGCAGCAGTCAACTCATTCAAAAGAAGCATGGCCAGCAGGTCGAGGGAGGTGATTCTGCCACTCTGCTCTGCTCGTCTCAAGTAATACATCAAGCTCTGGACTTCTCAGCACAGGAAAGATACGGACCTGTTGGAGCCGGTCCAGAGGAGGGCCACAAAAATGATCCAAGGGCTGGAATACCTCTCCTGTGAGGACAGGCTGAGAGAATTAGGGCTGTTCAGCCTGCAGAAGAGAAGGCTGGGAGGACACCTTATTACAGTCTTTTATAGGCCCCCTTACTTAAAGGGGGCCTATAGGAAAGATGGGGACAATCTTTTTTGGCAATGTCTATTGTGACAGGACAAGGATTCATGGTTTTAAACTAATGGAGGGTAGATTTAGGTTGGATATAGGAAGAAATTTTTTACAGTGAGGGCAGTGAAACACTGGAATGGGTTGCCCAGAGAGGCAGTGGAGGCCCCATCGCTAGAAACATTCAAGGTCAAGTTGGATGGGCCTCTGAGTAACCTGATCTAGCTAAAGATGTCCTTGCTTACTGCATGGGGCTTAGGCTAGATGACCTCAGAGGTCCCTTCCAACCCAAATCTTTCTGCGATTTTATGAATGTGTGATTAGTCCATACATAGTTTTCTAGGGCAAATGAACTTATCCTTGGGGATCCTGCCTTGCCTCTGTCATCTACCATGCTAGAAGGGTACTGGTCTTTTGCAAGCTGTATCTCATATCTACCAGAAACTTTTGGGACTGCCATGGATGCCCTGAGGATGACTAAAGTGCTCAGAGTTAGTACCCAGAGCAGCTGAATGTGAGCAACAGAATCAAGATCTAAGGAGCTGGATTAATAATAAGCAAAGCTTGGATTCCCAGTTAGAGGTGTCTGTTACCTGACACAGAATCCTGCCTGAGTACTGTGACTTACCTGTCCAGACATAGGCATCTAGTAGTACCTGAGAGGACCCCAAATGCATGAGACATCTGTATGGAGCTAACAGATGCAGCAGAGTACTTACGAGGCATTCATTACCTATTGGAATGGCAGCCAGAATCTGGGCAGGATTTCCAAGGAAATCTCAAACGAAAATAATTGCTCTGTGTAAGCAACCACATTCAGTCTAAGAGCTCTACTATGTGTCTTCTTTTCAATGCTTCTGCCACTCTTTGATTTCTAGTATCATGCTGCTAAAGTACCTAAAAAGAATTGTAAAGCAAAATGTTGCTGAGTACAGACAGTAATGAAAAGATCTATTGCATTTGGAGTGGGAGGAAGACAGTGGCAGCTCCCTTCAGATCACTTCTGTAAATGGATGTCTCATAAAACACACCATATGCCTAACATGGACACATTTCCTTAAAGCAAAATAAAATATGGTCAGATCTTAATTTCATAGAAGACATCTAGGTTTTTGCCATTGACTTCAGAAGGGCCAGGAACTAGCCCAGGGAATTTAAAATAATGATATATATTTTCCTTTTCTTTTGTTGAAATACCACTTCTTTCTAAATGAAATTTAGAATTTAAATCTATTTAGAATCATAAAATGTAATGATTTTCTAAACAAAAAAAAAAGAAAAAGAAGAAAATTAAGAATAGCTAGTGGTGGTGCTTCAGTGTTTCGAGGTCAAAATCTGGTTTTTCTATGAAACAATGCTTTTAAGTTTTTAGCTGTATCATTGAAATGAACTGAATTAACAATGAAATAGAAATACCTCAATAAAAGGCCTTTTGTAAAATGTGTTGCTGTAATCTCTCTTTTTAGCGTCTGTCAAGACAATTCCCAAGAGACAAATAATTCTGAATACTAAATAAATGGCTAATATTAAGTGTCACTATAGTGATCTTCTGCACTACTCCTAATGCTGAGACTCATGGGCTTGTGCATGAATACGAGTATTTCTTTGGAATGAACAGGCACACATAATAGAAAAAGTAGGGAGAAAATGTTCTTATTACCTCGGCCTGAAAGGCTATCTTTAAGCTAGTGCATGACTCGTGAGGTCTCTTTTTTCAAGACCTTGCACAGCTTTTACAAAGCAAAAAATCATCAACATTTTGTTTTGGATATGTTTTTATTTTAGTGCCATATATAGTTGACCTGTTTGGCATTGACCTGGCTTGGTGTACCAGGGTCAGGCGTACAGATTGACAGCCCAGCTCAAGTGTGTCTATACGAATGCACGTAGCATGGGCAATAAACAGGAGGAGCTGGAAGCCATTATACAGCAGGACGGCTACGACTTGGTCACCATCACAGAAATCTGGTGGGACAACTTGCATGACTG
>Ga0065711_1037312_pt1 | contig 19955 bp, 12 predicted proteins | sample Hoacrofraction12_FD_59098 | JGI IMG/M metagenome (GOLD analysis project Ga0065711, IMG submission 59098) | Hoatzin crop microbial communities from Cojedes, Venezuela - Epithelial fraction 12 v2 (version 2) | ecosystem: Host-associated > Birds > Digestive system > Esophagus > Crop | place... | reverse complement strand
CCCTGCCGAAGCAGGGTCACCTACAGCAGGCTGCACAGGACCTTGTCCAGGCGGGTCTTGAATATCTCCAGAGAAGGAGACTCCACAGCCTCCCTGGGCAGCCTGTGCCAGGGCTCCGCCAGCCTCAGAGGGAAGAAGTTCTTCCTCACGTTCAGACGGAACTTCCTCTGCTTCAGTTTGTGCCCGTTGCCCCTTGTCCTGTCGCTGGGCACCACTGAAAAGAGTCTGGCCCCATCCTCCTGACACCCACCCTGCAGATATTTATAAGCATTTATGAGGTCCCCTCTCAGCCTTCTCTTCTTCAGGCTGAACAAGCCCAACTCCCTCAGCCTCTCCTCGTAGGACAGATGCTCCCTCACCATCCTTGTAGCCCTCCGCTGGACCCTCTCCAGTAGCTCCTCATCTTTCTTGAACTGGGGAGCCCAGAACTGGACACAGGACTCCAGAAGGGGCCTCACTAGGGCAGAGTAGAGGGGAAGGAGATCCTCCCTCGACCTGCTGGCCACACTCCTCCTAATGCACCCCAGGATACCATTGGCTTTCTTGGCAGCCAGGACACACTGCTGGCTCATGGTCAACCTGTCGTCCACCAGCACTCCCAGGTCCCTCTCCACAGAGCTGCTCTCCAGCAGGTCAGCCCTGAGCCTGTACTGGTGCATGGGGTGGTTCCTCCCCAGGTGCAGGACCCTGCACTTGCCCTTCTTCAACTGCACCAGGTTCCTTTCTGGCCAACTCTCCAGCCCGTCCACCTCTAGGTGAATGTATCCACCACTCCTCCCGGTTTGGTGTCATCAGCAGGCTTGCTGAGGGTACATTCTAACTCTTCATCCAGGTCATTGACAAAGAAGTTGAATAGGACTGGGCCAATCTCAATAAAAACCAGCCCCCCCAGACGACTCACCTCTCTCTGCAGCTGCAACGCCGCTCTAAAAATAGCGGGGACCGGTACAGTCAAATGATAAATATAACCAAGGTCTCGTCTTCTGACGGTGCCTGCATGCAGTGAGAGCACCAGCTGCCGAGCCCCAACGTCCCCCTCGCCTTGCTGCCCGTCTGGGGGCTTTATTTTTGGAGGTGCCATCATGGGCGAAGCCGCGTCGGTCGCTCTCCGGGAATAGCTGTGTGCAAGGAGGAGCAGGACAGACGGCCCTCTCATACCCGTGCCCCACACGCACTTGTCTGCGGGGAGAAATGGCAGCTCGATGCGCTGCTACATGGCCATTCAGCAGCTGCCGACGCAGGACCTCGTCTCCTCCCGCGGCCTCAGTCTGTCGTTGTAGATTTCTTGCTGAATAACCCCTGGCTGTCCCCAGATTCGGGTCATGGGCCGTTAAACTGCACTTCATATGCAGAGCGTTTTAGTTTCTGAGCGTGATGAGGAGAACACGTGATCCTCCGGGGCTGCTGGTGGTTTAGGAGCTGCTGCCCCAAAGCACCCATGCGCAGGTGCTGGTTTTGGGGAGGCTCAGCTCCCCCGGGCCCCTGCTCGTCCCTCGCAGCGTGGGTTTCCTACACATTCCCAGGGCAATATTTATCTTTTCTGCCCTTTGGCCCTGTGAGTCACCTCTGCCAAGCAGGAGAGGAGCTCTGGTGTCCAACGGGGACGGGAGCGGAGGCTGTGGAAACCACAGACAGGCTGAAAACGGCTCGATCCCCCATTGCCAGGCCACTTGCACGGGCTACGCTTTCCAGCTTAATCTGGCTGAAATAAGTTCAAGGTTAACAAATGGTTAATGAACCATTATTGGCCTGAACTGGAACTGGACTGGAACAACTTCAGTCGCAGCTGAACCCGCCGTGGAGCTGAATCCGAAAGATTTGCTGGTTCAGCTCCTCGGCTGCAGGGAAATGTGGGCTCCTTTGTCCTTGACAAGAATAATACATTTCTGTTTATTGTGTGGGCAGCGAAGGATTAATAATATCCCAAGTTATTTACCTCCCGCCTTTGAGTGCCGAGGGTTTGCGAGTGATGTCCCTGCTGAGCGCACTGTCCCTTAGCAACGTCCCGTGATTTTTAAAACACGTTCTCATTCCAGAAGCAGAATTAAGGAGCAGGACGTAAAAGCTCCGTTTAACAGGCTGGGTGCAGTGAGGGTGCTCCTGCTCCTCCTGTGCCCATGGCCATCTGGTAGGGAAGGCAGGCAGAAGACGGTGGTGGTTCAGAGAGCCTCTGGAAAAGCTCCAGAGACTTGGAGGAGGTGGTGATGGGGGGGAAAGCCACTGCACGAGCCGTACTGCTGCCCTGCAGGGGGACAGCCCAGCCGGGGCTTCCCTGGGGACCTTCAAAAGACTTCACAAGGGTCCGCGAAGGCAAACAGGGAGGTTTAAACACATTAGGCAGGGCTCTGCACCATGGCTGGCCACTTTCCAGAGGCTCGGCTGCTGCGAGGGCTGGGAGGAGGGTGTTTCTCCGGGAAGATGAGGTGTCCCGGGCAACGTGCGGTGGAACGACATCCTTCCGTGACAAGCTCTGCTGCCTGCGGGGCTTCCCTTTGAAGGGTGCGGTGGCGAGGTGACTGGGTGCCGGTGAGTTCACAGCTGGGTTAGCATCTCCCTCCCGGAGCTTCCCCGACCGGCCGGCCGCGGGCTGGGCTGCTTGGCCTGTTTGCCAGGCTGGCTGCTCCCGCTGGAGTGGCTGTCGGGTGCTGAGCTCCAGCAGCCTGAGGAGCTGACACCAGCAAGGCTCCTGCTGCAGTTTTAAATTAATCGCTTTCGTCACGAAGGGTGACGTCCCCATGCAACACGCTTGTTTTGTTGCTGCGGGTGGGTTTCGCAATCGCAAAAGCGCCTTCGAAAAGTACACGCATCTTCTCACAGAGCTGGTGGGGCAAGGTGTGCTTCCGCGGGGGTGATGCCGCCCTGCGTCGCCCACGCCATGAACACACGACCTGAGCCCGTGTAGGTAAAGCAATGAAGGACCCAAGTGCAGAAATGGGCCAGAAACGACCTGGAGCCCTGCCGGGGAGAGACTACAGGAGAATTTTAAAAGGCCCTTGGAGGGAGCTGGTGGGAATCGGCTGCCACGTTGCTCAGGGAGCCGTGCCACGGCAGGGTGCGGAGCAGTGGCAGGGCTGGACCGGGTGCCCCACGGTGACTCACAGCTTCGTCCCAGCTGGCAGAGGAGATGGAGGAAGCCCAAGGGGCAGGCGTGCGAGAGCAGCGCTGGGTGCCACCTCCCCTCTCCATGGCGTGCCACACCGACGTCTCTTCAGCGGGCTGCCGCAAAAGGGCTTTGGCTTCTCTCTTGCTCACATCCCTCCACGTGTGACAGAGAGACGCAGGCTCTTACAGTGTGGCCTCTCAGTGTTTTCACCCTTATTGTCCTCCCCACAGTTAGCAACAAAAGACAAGAAAGCCAAACCCTGCCTCTCTTTCCCCATGCCCGTCTCAAGGAGGGGACGCACCCCAGTGCCCCACAGTGCCATGCTGGAGCAGGGGGATGTCTCCAGGGGTGCGTGGGCTGGCGCTGCAGGACTTTTCCCTGCTGGAACCTGTTCCCAGCAACATGCTCATCTTACCTGTTTGACCGAAACGGCTGTAAAACTGGAGGTATGAATCATGCTCGGGGAGTTTCCTGCCGGAGGAGCCCTCCGCCTTTCGGGGGGCAGGGGTGGCATTCCCTCCTGGCATGGCAGGAGTCCCTCCCCGCACGGCTCAGAGCAGGGCTCAGGGTCACAGCGCAGCTGAAGGTGCCCCAACTGAGCCCTGTTGACCACCAATGCCTTGTCCCAAACTGGGGTTGTCTGCTGGGATTCAGAGCCCTGCTGGGAAAGGGGGGGCAGCGGTGGTAGCGTCGGGCTGGGCTGCTTTTGTCCTCCCAGACCCCACATAACACTCGTAGCTCTAGTGTTGTCTCCCAGGTCCTTGCAGGGGAGGGCAGCATTGTCACCGCCATGGGACCATGGAGGGACTTAGGCACTGAGGAGCGAAGGGATCTTCCAGGCTACGCAGCTGGATGCGGGTCACTAATTCAGTGCTTTTGCCACCGCACTTTGCTGCTTTGTGTCTGAGATGGGACTTTGCAGAGCCAGACAGGGGTCTTGGATGTAGGCAACGCTCAAGAGGTCCATCCCAGAGCTGCTGGCAGATGGTGTAACAAGAGGCGAGGGCTGCGGGCTGCGGTTTCCCAGGCTGAGGATGCTCAGCAGGAAGAGTTTCTGCAAGGGAGATGTGCAGCCCCAGGGACATACCCAGGGGTGGGATCTCCACGCCTGGGGGTTTGCAACACAAGCCACAGCAGATCTGATATCATGTTGGTTATATCCTGCTCTGAGGAGGGGGTCAGGCTGGGGATGCCCCTGCTTGTCCCTGCAAGCAGTGCTCGAAGGGTGCCCAGATGCCACCCCATACCCAGTGCTGGAATGGCACCTGGGGATGGTATGTGCCAGCTCAGCACCAGGGAAATAAATTTGTGCCTGCCTTAAAAAAAAAATAAGGACACAGAAAAGGGAGGAACTGATAAATTCTGTTTACCCACCCAGATAGCACTGGCCCCAAGCAGCTGGCCAGCATGGGCTGTGCCAGGGCTGCCTGGAGCCACACAGTGACGTCTTGGCCTTGCTGCTGCCGCCCTGGCCATGCCGGCAGTCGTCGACACCACCAAGTGTGCAAGCCAGGGCTGATAGCAGAAGGCAAATGTCCCCTTGGCGTCACCTTGGCGGCATGGCAGAGCTGGGGCCACGCAGAAATGCCTCCCAAGCAGGCCCGGGGCCAAAGGCTGCCTGCTCACTGTGGGTTCCCACCTGCACTTGAATTCTGTCATTTCTCCCTTGGCATTCGGGGCTGAGCCCTTCCCCTGAGCTCTGTGAATCCGAGCACTCGCAGGGATGCTGCACCCCATGCGGCGCCGGCACCCTGGGGTGCTGCACCTGGCTGCACCCCCTCTTCCAACCCCGGGGCATTTCCTGGGGGACACAGCTGCTGGGCGTCAGGGCTGAGCTTTGCACCGGTACGGGCTCGTTGAACTCCAGGTGGTGGGTGAAGACAGCTCCAGGGCTGTGCTGCGGGGAGGGACAGCAAAGCCCCTTCCCCGCTGCCTGCTGCTGCAGAGGTGCCGAGCTCTGCGCAGTTCATCTGAAAGCTAATGTCCAGGGGTTTATCCCCGTCTCGGTCACTGAAAATCTGGGGTGATGGAAACGCCACTGCACGCTTGGCTTGGTCAGTGGATGCTGCCTGTTGGCACAAGGTGGCAGCCCAGCCCAGCTTATTTTCAGCAGGGCAGTGCCCAGTGACTTAGGCGGGGGGAGCTGGGTCCTGCCAGCACCGGGGACCCTTGCAGAGTGTGTCCCTCCGGGAGCAGGCACCCAGTAGCTCGGTGCAGGAGCCAGGCAGGTGCCTGTCTCGTAGCAGACCCAGCGCATCCCCACAGAAGTGCTACCAGGCAGTGGGGTCTTGCACCCATGTCACCCACCCTCTGGAGAAGGGAAGGCCCCTGGGCACTGAGGTCTCTCTGCTCAGATGCGTGCCAGCAAGGGGTCCTCCATGGCATGGGGCAGCCCATGGGCACCCATGGGTTCCACCTCCTCTGTCCTGGCCCTTCTGCCCCTTCCCTCTGCAAGTGTATCTGGGGACAAGCCACGTGCTGGTGGGCTCCAGTCCAGCAGCTCCTGGGCTAAAGAGTGCTTGGGGTGAGGTCACACTAGGTACAAGGTTGCTAGAAGGACCTCCTTTCAGGGCCTTTCTGAGCAAGAAGGAACAATGTAGGGACAGGGGAAACAAGCCAGCACAGTGAAGGGGAATGACGGGCTCTTCTCTGTCCTCGTGTGGAGCAGGGACACCCTGAGGTCTGCGATAACCAGCCCAAGGTGGAGGTGTTGGGGTGTATTAAAAGTGTTCAGGGGCTTCTCATCCTGATGTGGCCGTGCACCTCCACTAAAAGGACGGAGAGAGGTGTTTTTGCAAAGTTGTGGTGCTGTGGGGACTCCTGTTCTTTGGCATCTGGTCTCACGTCTTGAGATTCACAGTATTGCCATGTTTTGTTGTTTCATTCTGCTTGTTGCAGGTTGGAGGCTGTTTTGTGCCTGAGATTCCCGATGGATGTGTTTAATGAGACAGCCACGAGGAGGCATGGCAAGATCTCTTTTCTTCCCTCTGACCACTCATGCATGCTCTGCAGTTGCATTTTTGCAAGAACAATAAAAGCTGTGAAGCTCCTGCCATGGGACAGTTCAGTGGATCTTCCTGATGGTGTCTGGCTCAGGCTTGGGGTTTACCCTTGTCCTCCACACAGCCAAAGCTGCTGTGTGCGCCTGCACTGCTGGACCGGCTTTGTCTTGCTGTGCACCCTTTCCTATCGTCTGTGTGCTCATCTGTAACGGGGACACATGGAAACGCTGCTGATGTGATAGACCTTGTTAGAGGTCTGCACCAGCTAGCATTTCCTTTGGATTTATAGTCGAATCTCGTGCCAGACCTGTTTACTCCCTTTCGTCGCCATAACCTTGAGCCTTGGCAGATACCTAAGGCTGCAAACTGGGCATCCCTGACTGTTCCTGGGATTGTAGGACCTTGCTTTCCAGGCACTGCACCTTTGTCTTAAAACAAAATTTTTTGGGTAGGATCTGCTCTCAGCTTCTGTAGGAAACTCTGACTGAAAGACACGTCACTCAACAGTTGATCTTCCCCTCTCCACATCTTCAGCACATCTGCAACTGCATCTGTAGAGGAAACTGGGTCAGAAGGAGCCCATGGAGGAGAGGGACAGATCTGAAGGAGGGACTGCGCTAGCTGCCAGCATTATCAGGCAGGGCTGGGCAGCACAAGCGAGATGCTGTGCTGCCAGCGTGCCTGTCGGTGTCCAGGAAAACGCTGTCTGAGCATCCACCTGCTTACTACTGCTCTCCAAGGTTGGACATGCAAACACACGCAGGACCACAGCACAGGCATCTCTGTGCTCAGGGTGTAGCGGGTAGCAGAGAGGACAAACCTTCCCTTCCCAAACCACGGCTGCTTGTCGCCTGTCACCTCTGCTTGCCCTGGGCTGGGACCCTCCCTGAGGTTTCAGAGTGCTGCTTGCAGGCAGGATGGGAGCTGCCAGCTCTGGCTGCACCACTGTTTTTTTTTTACCGGAAAGCGGCAAAATAATTCACTCTCTAAAACTTAAGTTTGGAATTTTAGAAAGTGGGCATTCTTCATTGCAGCACTGGATGCACAGGGGATAGCTCTGCCCAGATGTGCCTGCCGAAAAGACACAATTACTAGGTATTTATGCTATGTTAACATACATATTCATTGCATTCCCGAAAAATGCTTATCATATTCCTGGTTTTTCTGAGAACTGATTAGTATATGTTAATATCCTTCGCGCATGTCTGCTGGTGCCACCAGGTGGTCTTCGGGGGTCTTCAGATGAAGGCTTGTGCTCTTCAACACGGTGTCCTCTGGTTGACCTTTGCTTTTGCGCAAACTCAGTTCTAAGATCACTTATACCATGTCCTTCAAGTTTGCTTCGTTACAGTCTTCTGGTCACTTTGTAGCCTACTTACCTTCACGGTCCTGCGCATCTGCCCTCCCAAGGCTGAGCTGTCTAAGTGGGATTATTCAGGAGTCTCTTACCTTACAGCCTTCCCAATTATTCACAAAGAACCAAGACTCGCTTTGGGTTTAATTAATCAGTTATGCAATGATTCTGAGATCCGAAGTGGTAACTTACATCTACATCTGCTACATTCGCTACATTCGCAGGTAGCAGTTTGCTGACCAGAGAAGTGCCCACTCTGACTGTGATTTCTGTCACAGCTTCTCCCACTCAAAGTGACTTTTGGGAACCAACCTCTCTTGCTTGGCCCCTTCAGCTCCTGGTGTCCAGCTCTGCCCCCCTTGCCTGCCCTCCTTTTCAGTGAATGCACTCAATCCCTCACCAGGCTCTTGGGAGGACTGAGAATTAAACGATGCAAAAAAATCCCTGCCAGTTGCCCGCGTGGGGCTCCCAGGGTGAGTGTCGCCGGCTCAGTGCAGGCAAGTGTGCAAGCAGACGAGATCACAGCCACAGGGGAGGCAGGAGCCTCAGCCCCCACCTCCGAGCACTGCGGCTGCCCCGGTCCCCGGGAAGCATCTGCCAGGGTGCAGATCCCCAGTGCCGCGGTGGAGAGGGGTGAGTGGCTGGGGGCTCTCACCTGTGGGCTCTGCGCTGTGCTGGTGGAGGATGCTGCAGCAATGCTGGCAGTGGGTGCAATGGATGGGGAGTGTTTCGGGGATCCCTGCAGCAATTTGTAGACCAGAGGACCTGCCTCCATCTCTTTCATACTTAGACCTGAAAAAAAGAAAAAGAAAGAAAAAGAAAGCCCACTAGCAAAGCTGGTTTTATTTTAGTTCAGAGGGGAAAAAGACCACCCCAAATGTGACCTAGTGCTAATAAATGCCACTTGCTGATGTGGCTTATGCTGTTAAGTGAGTCCTTTGGCCACTGTATCCTTGTTGTGGAAGCAAAAGGGCACAAACATGGTTGCTTTCATCAGCAAAGCTTTCCGGTGTGAAAGTCCAAGGGCCAGTTCAGGATGAGATTACAGCTATCCCGTTCCTTGTGTGGGTGGCTGCGCTGCAGTGGGAGTCTCTTGGCTGCTTTTGGGGTATCCATCCCCAATCTGTGCTATCTGAATGCACCGCACAGGGACGAGCTGTTTCCAGAAGCTGGCTTCTTGCTCCATCAGGGCTGGCTCTGGAGTTTTATCTCTGCCGGCTGCAGCTGGAATAAATACACGTGGGAGCACAGGGGGTTGTGCCTCTCATAAAAGTGCTGCTCTGCAGGCGTGCATCCACTTTGCTGCCAAATGGGTGAGGGAAGGAAAGAGGATAATCTTCATGAATTAAACTTGCATCCCGTTCCTCCTCCATTACTAATCCCCATTCAGATTTAATCAGGCAAAGAGTGTGTTTCAGTCCTCCCAGTCTGAGTTATTGCAGCAACGACCCGCTCCAGAGTGGCTATACCGCAGCGGCTGTTGTGCAAGCTCACAATAAAAAGACGAACCTGTCTCTGACAGGTTGTGATCTGAAGCACAGCAGCAGGCAAGGACAACACCAAGGGGCACCGAGGGAAAACAGTCAGCCAGCGCCGCATGGACCTAAGCACCCTAGCTGATCCAACCAGCCAGGTCACATTTTGGGAGCATTGCAAGATGAGCACAGAGGGATGCTGAAGACCTTAGAGAGGAAGACAAGCAGACAGTGGAGAGCTGGGAGAACTGGACGACAAATGCAGCAGGTTCATGTGGTTTCTCTTTAGGACTGTGTCAGCCAGATGGGTCCAACGTTTGTCTGGGAAAAGGGCCCTTGCTGCACAGTTCAGAACAGATCTGATGGGAAATTTGTTGAGACTCCTTCTGTGAGGGAGTGGGGAAAGATCAGAGGTGTTCTGCTGCAAGGCTCTGCAAGACCTTGGTGTGGAAAGGGACCTGGATTGAAGGTGACATATTGGTTATGGCCTGAAAAACAGGCAGGATAATGATTTTATACCCCACGATAGAAGGACTTAATGAATTTGAAGAGCTTTGTTCTGGCCGGGTTGAACTTGGGTGGGATGCATCTGTGAGAGAAAATTGTGGCAGATTGAGGTTCATTTTGGACAAAGAAATCTAGGTCTGGGACAGCAAGGCAGCTCTGCGAGTCCCCAGCAAGGAGCTGTATGAGCTGGTGCCCATATTCAGAGATAAAGTGTTAGATTCGTCTCATCTGACATTTGCCTTCCTCTGAGCTAAGGACCCCAGGCTCCCTTTACAGTCAGTGGAGAAAAATCGGTACTTTTGGGGCATCTAACCAAGTTTGAATATGTATTTGAGGGTGAAGGGACCTGTTCCCAAGAACTGTTTCCACGTGTTGTAGAAGAACTCAAGAGACAGATAGATACCCATGCTGCGGACACCTCCATTTGCCCAACTAAATCCTGACCAAGAGGGAATCTCACAGAAAGCCAAAGGAGACACCCTGCTCCAAAGGACACTCCGAGGGAATAACCAGTGAGGAGGCAGGACACAGAATCTGAAGGAAAATGACATTCCAGGTGAAAACATGGTCAGCGACCCAATGGTGACAAATCAGGGAGGAGAAACCTTCTGCTCTCTCAAACATTGCACCAGGACAGCAGCAGGACCACAAAGGGGCTAGAAAATGTCCTCAGGAGTTTTGCAGGGGAGCAGAGCAGTTGTACAGGCTTGCACAAACTCACTGTCAGGAGAAAGCAGCTCCTCCTCCTTTTGCTTTGTGGCCAAGGCACTGGCACATCCCGCCTCTGCGAAGCAACTAAAGCTGTCCATGTGGCTGTATGAACACACAAAAAAATAGAAATGATGAGGCTGAGAGTGTTCAGTGCCAATGGCCTTGGAGGAAGGTACAAGGAAGAGTTTTGAAAACCCCCAGTGTGCAGAGGAAAAGTTTCTTTGTCTCTGTTTGCTTCTGCGAGAGAGCTGCTGGATCCTGGCTGTGCTGCCTGCTTGGCTCCTGGCTGAAGACTTTGGTGTGCATCACAGCCCCCTTTTCCCTGCTGTTGGAAAGGGCTTATGGTTTGGCTGATGGTCCAGCATCCACCTAAAGTACTAGAAAAGCTCTGCTCTTCCTTCCAGAAAGCTGAGACAGGGTCCTCCATCCCAACATGCAGATTTAAGTAGTACTAAAACCTGGTACCTAAGGGACATTCATGTTGCCTTCACAGCATCCTGCAGTTAGAGATCTTGGTCTGCAGAAACTCACTATGTCAGCACTAAATTGTTTAGGCCACAGGGAGAAACTCTCCCTAAATAACACCAAAACTGAGCAGTTTTCTGGTAAATCCTCAGATTACAAGCAACCTTGAAGAAACACATTAGGTTTGACGGTTTGACCTACACGGGTCCTCAGTACTTCAAGCCTCTGCACTAAAACCTCCAGATCCTGCAGGGAAACATGCACTTTATCGCTGCTGGATACTGTCTTAGCAGATCTTCGGACACAAAAGCAGGACTTGGGCTATTTGGTAGTTTCATAGGAGACCTCTAGAGAAACTTGGCTGCCTTACAGGAAGGTGGATTCAGACAGGGATGCTTTCCTTCTACATCTGTGTTGTCTCTGTAGAGGGTCCTGTTGCCAGAATATCTGGCTCTTAGCAGTGAAGCTTGCCACGGGCACTGCAGGCTGTAATCAGCCCTAGGAACTGGGCTTTTTCCCTGTGGATTTGTCAGCCAAGGCTTGGCTTTAAGGAACTTCTGAATGCAGAAGACAGCACCCATTTCACCAGACGGGAACAGGAGGTGATACTTGGCTGCATGAGAGCTGCAGACTAGAGGGGGATTGCTGGGTAGGGGAAGAGGCAGATGATGGATAAAAAATCCTGTGACAGAAGCAAAAGTCTGTTTACCCCGTATCTTTGTGAGACATCAGTAGTTTTGTATGTATGGATGTAAATATCCCATAGGAGACAAGTGGCTAGGAATTAAGGATCAAAAGACAGGGCAAAATTATAGTATCTGCCTAAAATTTCCTGCATTTTGGATGCTGATTTTTTCTAGGTTTGTGCATTTGCCAGCGTTCAACATTTTTCTGAGCAGAATTTTCTGTGTTAATGTGCGTAGCTCTGAACAGGAAAGCAAACAGCATCTGGAAGCAAACAACTTGTAACGAGTGCCATTAAGAGTTTCAATCTGCAAACCACAAAATGATCCCTGGTACATGTAAATGACTCTGCCAATCTGTTTCTTTGCTACCCACTAAGCACAACAATGGCACTGGGTTCATTTTCCCCGTTGGAGGTCTTACTGCTCACACCTCAGGTCTACCAGCAGGCTCATATCAGCATCTCTCCAAATGTCAGGAGGACCTCGGACTACTGTAGGCAATATCCAAGCCACCCAGGCAATACCCATCCTACAGGCAGGCCATGTACAGTGGAGACATTCCCCAAGCTCTGTCAGCGTTTAATTTCCCACTGGGAAGGGAAACAGCCTTGCTAATGACTAGAAATCCTGAGAGCATCAAATAATTTAGAGCCAGGCTCCCCAGGGAAGAGGAATGGCATATGCCAGCAGTTATCCAATCATGGCCTAATTACTGGAATTCGGCCAGGATGCTGGGACTAAGAGCAGTACCCTAAGGAAAGGGTTGCAGGGTCTCTGGTAAGTGCATGTACTTGGGATCTTGGCTTTATAGACTTAGCGGAAACTGTAAAGGGGCAGAAAGCTTTCCTAGTACTTCCCAAAAACACTCTGGGGTAAGCAAATGTTGTTTCCTGTAGGTTGCTTCTTCATGGCATCTTATTTCTAGAAATTAGAGACCCACTCCTGCTTCCTAGCAGGTCTTAGACACCCCCCCACGCCCAGCATTAAATGGCAGGGGCAGGTTTTTATCCAGACAGCCAGACTTAACGTTCTGCTGGGTGTCTCTGTTGTGACCTTGTCAGCTCATACTGACAGATGACTACAAGCTGTGTGGTTTCAGTGCTCAGATGTGAGAAACTACACAAACAGGGACATGGAATGGCATCTCAGCAGAACAGGAAAGCTCATTTCTCTGTAGGCAATGGGAAACTAGACCCGAGTTGCCTTCCATCCCTCCTGCATCGCCCTGCTTTGTGCTGCTGCTCCTGACCTGATCTTACGGGCATTATTCTGCCGCTGACTTTTTCTCCAGGATTGTTTTGCTTTTGTGTCCTTTTCCTCAGTGAGAATCACAAGTTACTTGCTTAAGACGAGACCCGGCAAACTCATGCCGGCATCAGGCTGTTAAACACATTGCCTGCAGCCATTCGCTGGTTGTAGGTTCTGAGAGATGCTCCAGCCAAGCCCTTCTCAGGCAGATAGGAAGACATGAGAAAGAAGACAAGCAGGAAGGGAATTGACAGCCCTGGGGAAATGCAGGGACTGTTCAGGGTGGAGACAAGGGCTGGAGGTGCTGGTGGGCCCTGCTCCTTCCCTTCAGGTGAGTTTGGACAAGTGTCCCAGGGGAGCTGAGGGGTGGCTGTTGTATCGTGGTGTATTGCAGAGGGCTCTGGGCATTATGGCGAGGCTCAGGGCTGCCTGCCCCACTGCCCCACAGTTATAGTCTAGTAACCAGAGACTGCTTGCTCCTCAGCTTTCTCAGCTTGCTGCCAAGGCAAACCTCAACTGTGGCAGGATCCTTGCAGACCCCTTATCGCAGACCCCTTATCACAGACCCAATGTTTAAACAACCATATCTGTGCTAAGTTATTTCTCTCCAGCCTTTGCTGGTTTTTCTAAGCAATTTTATGTAACCAGCTGGGTTGGGTTTCCATTAGCACAGAGCGAAAGCTTATTGCCCTTTTCTGTTGTTTTATGATAGAAAAGAAAGTTGGAAGAACAGTATTTTCCTCCTTCTTTTTTTTTTATTTTTATTTCCTTTTATCCACAACTCTTGAGAGAGGCTCAAAGAGCTCGTGAATGGTATCTGTTCTGGTTGCAACATAAAATAATACTCAGCCCAAGAAACAGAGGAAATCTGGGATTGTGAGCTGCAATTTTGAATTTTGCTTTTGTATTTGCTTTTTATCAATTTATTTCATTCAAAGATGCAGCAAACAGAATAGAGATATAGTCCCTAAATTTTACACATCTTGTTCAAACAGATGTTACTCAAGGTGTTCCTGGGGTTCCTGGGGGAGATTTCAAGAGGATCCTCCAGTTTTGTTACTCTTCCAAAACCCATCTTCTCAGGCCTAACACCAAGGGTACAAGGTGAAGTTCAGCAACACACGTGGATCGGTAATGGAGCGGTAGGGTCTATAAAAACCACAGCTTTCACGCTGTAATGCTACTTCTTCTGTGCCTTATCTTCACCTGCATCTTGGTCTGTTATCAAGGAAACTGTGCCCCACAGCTGCTCGGCAGGCTGTATTGTGGACACCAGTAAGCAAAATCTGAAGAGTCCTTAATTTTTGGCTTTGCTGTTTAAAAAAGGGGATATGAGGGAAGAATGGGGAAAACTACAATCTGGACAGTGAGGTGCTTCCTGATTAGTAGCTATTGCTTGTGTTAAACTGCAACAATCAGCAGCAGGGTGCTAGAGGTTGCATGGGTGTTTAACGAAATGGATAGGCTTCTCTTTGAATTTTAAATTCTTTGGAAAAGGACTTTTCTAAATCCTTTGGAAAAAGGGACAAAAAGGGGAGTACAAATGTAAACTAGAAAGACTCCTGGGCGAACCAGGGAGCACAGAGTTGTGAAATGTGTGCTTTCTGCATACCCCTCTGAAGAGGCAGGTGGCAGAAAGTGTTCACAACAGGGCTTTTACTCTGCTGTCACGGCTCTGAAAGCCTGGTGAGTGTGCCCGGGGGAGGGCGAGCCCACCTGCCTGCTTTCCTGTCTGCTTCCCCCCCTGTTCTTCATGTAGCAGAAAGGTACCATACTCACGCACGCTGCTTGGACTCCAGCATCTGTGGAACGACTTAGCTGGAAAGTTAAATAGCCTGTTTACATAGGCAAGATCAGTGACTTGGCCACTTCTGAAGGGCTGGTGGCTCTAGCAGTCTGTAGGAGGTTAGCCTTTCCCTGCAATGTACTTTACTGCACTAGAAAATTATATTACAAGAGCCATACAAAAATCCTCTGGCAAAAACTTGCTCATAAATACAGTTGAATGCCCTCCCATATTCTTCGTAGGTCTAACTGAGGCATTTTTTATTACCATGTAATATTTTATTACCATGTATTACCCCGCTTCTCTCCCTGCTGCTCTCAGGTAACAGATGCACTATGACATGAAATCACACCGGAGGGGAGAAACTCTGTCCAGCTGCTCCGCAGAAAAGCGAGAGGGATCCAGTAACCCCAAGGGGTAACACGATTTCCCTGGGATGCTCGTTGCTAAAAGTTGACTGACTCTGTGGCTTTTGACTGTGGTCTTGGGATGGTGAAGCAGGTCAAGCAGACAGAAGAGTCCTCTGCAATCTCACGGTGCTTCTCCCTCAGAGGCCATTGCTTTGGCTATATTTGCCAACAACTTTAACTTTGACAAATAGCTCCTCTTTTATCTCTGACAAATGTTCCTCTTCAGTGAATAAAACCTACAAAAGCAAGAGAAAAGCTATGCCCCTAGGCTTCTCTATTGAAGAATAACCTTCTGCACTCCTCAAATGTCTGTTCATGTGAACAGAACAAAAACTGAAGACACAGCTGTAAGGCAGGAAACAAGCCCGGCTGGGGTGAGGAGTTTTGTACCACTCCTCTTGGAAAGGCAAAATATCTGATTTCTTTGTACAGTGAAGCCATGGCTTAATTTAAATATGAATCTGACCAAAGTGGAGTATGGAATAGCAGAATGGGTGTCACCTGTTCCTGTTAAATCCCAAGGTGACTATCTCAGAGGACTGCACAGATCTGTGTAGCTAATCTGAGGCATCCAGGTCAGGAAATACTGGCCTGATCCTGGTGTGACTTGTTGTGCACAATATATGCCATTCATACTTGCCTAGTGTTAACTCAAACAGAAAGGGCTATGAAAGAGAAATCACACACACACAGACAGTGATCTCTGGACTACTTGCAAAAGATATTTTTGAAGTCTGGCAAGGCAAAATTAGAGAGGGAGCAGGGTTGCTGTCTACGGATACGTCTCACGGGTAAATATGAGGAAGACAGAAACACTGTTTAAGCTGAAAGGTGAAGCTGGCAGCAGGACGAATAACATGAATATGCCGGAAAAGGTGGCTCCTGCGTGGTTCCTGCAAAGCATCAGAGCAAACTCCCAAACTGTTTGTGAAAGGGACAGGGCTGAGGAAAAGGAGCGGTGTGGCTGCAGGGGTAGGGACAGGCCCCAGAGGTCTCTTCTGTCCTGTGTTCCCATGTCCTTGGTTCCCAGCTGCCCGATGGCAGGTGTGTGTTGAGGGGGAGATAGCTAAGCATAAAACATAGCCAAGAATAGACATCGCTTAAAGTACTTCTGCTGACTGGAAAGAATGCTTCAGTTTAAGGCAGAGGCGTTCAGAGGACCCCGAACATCCTCCAGCTCATGGCTGTGTTATGGCACCTGCTTTTGGGGTGGCAGCAACAGTGGCAATGTCCATGCTGGCCAAGTGAGGGATCACTAGCAAAGAGCACCAGTCCCAGCACGCAGCAAGACCCAACATGATCAGATACCAGGGAAATATCCCCTGTCAGAGTCTATATTTTACACAGACCCTGTGTTGCTGGCTTTACTGCTGACTGCTCAGACAGAGACACCACACTGCACATGTGTAGCCTGCAGCGCAACCCCACTGTGTTTCTCCTGGACAAAGGGCCCCCGTACGAACAAGAAATGCTGTGTTTGGGACGCTTGGGATAGTTACAGGAGAAACAGGTTCAGTTCTATTGACTCCAGCATGAGCGGTTGAAAGACTTTTCTGCAGAGCAGCTGTAACTGAAAGCTCAGTTCCCATGGAAGCTGCCCTCTTATGCAGAGGGTTTTTTCCCTGAGACGAAACGATGCTTCTCGCCTCTCCAGTCTTTTGAAGATGGATTTGTAATCTAAAAGCTGGCAGATCTCTTTGTGCTAGCTGTCTTAAATGGTTATGTGGTGATTGTGTCCGAGCATCTCATCATGGCTAATGCAGTTATAATCAGGACACCCTTTATCTTTAATGCCTCCTTCCTTAAAGAATTATCACAACTTCCATTTTGTGGATGGAGAATTGAAGCACAAAGACTAAGCCCTACCCAAGTGCCCATGCTAAGCAGGGAGGAAAGCTAAACGGCTGTAGGGAGTTTCCTGAGCATGCCAAAAGGGAAGACTCACTACAGGGAGTTCAATGATACGGTGACAAGTTGAACCAGACAGTTGGAGAGTCTCTGATTCAAGAGGGAATTAAAATGAAGCCACCGGTTAATGCCTTAAATTGCCAGACCACTGCCACTTCCAGATGTCACCAGTCTTTAGGAAAAGCCAAGATGGGGACACTGGAAAGGAGATGCCACATGTTGCAGCCCAAAGCTTGGCTCGTTGTTTGGTGGGGGCTGCTGGCCCTCGCTGTCCTGTTCACCTCACTGCCCTGTGGGTGTGGAAGTCCTACCCGCTCCCGGACCTTTAAAATTTCACAGGTGTCATCCTGTTTGAGCATTTTGGAGCATTAAAACCAACATTCCAAATTACTTATAACTGAGACGATTGCAGGCTTCTTCACTGCAAGTTCTACACTGCAGTGTGTATATGTGGTGCTCTTCAGCTACTGCACTGATTATCGGCTGTGATCCACTCCAGAGAAAGCCGCATTTCAAGATGCTATTGAAATGGCTGCCGCACACAGGTGAGACACCATGAGGTGTTGTGAAAAGGAACCTGGGATCCCCTAGCTGTTCTGCAAATGTTACTTTCTATTAGTATGCATATAGAGCAGAAATACCAGTGAAAACCAGTTCAGTAGCCTGTTACCTTTGCAGTCAAATCTGGGGGCTGCTTCTCAGTACCAGGATATCAATCAACTGCTTAATCTGTATTCAGCACTCAATTTCTGTGAAGGGTCATAGGGTAAATTAAAAGCTTTTTTCCCTTATTTTTAGAGCTTAGCCACAAAAAACAGGTCTGAGATGATTTTTTTGTCAGTTGCATAAGAGAAAAATGGTTTAACAGATCTAAACCCGTTGATTTAAAATAAAGCCCACGTGGTTTTGCTACATGCCAAATTTTGGCCTGAGCCATGCTCTAGAGACAGAAATACAAAACTCTAAAAAGGCAGAAGAATGAGGAGAGAAGAAGAAAACACTGTTTACTTAGACTGCAAATATAGCTACAGTATTGCTCTCTGAATAGGGAAACTATAATAGGCAGGTATAAAACAGCTGGTGAGCTGCAGCGAGCAGAGAATCACCCATTTATGACTTTCCTACCCAACAGCAGGTGAGCTGAGACCAATGGCTGGGGTCTGAGCAGCCAGAGAAAATTAACTCTTGCTCTGCAGGGAGTGAAAATTGGGTATCACTTTGGAGTTGGCAGTAATGCCTGCTTTCTGAGTTTGCAGAGTACCTCTGTCTTTGTTCAGAAAGACACATAGTTTCAGTGTGTATGAAGGTTACTCTAGTGTGCTCCCTGAACTGTATTTTTCCTCTTTAATTCAGTAAAATTCTCCATTTTAAAAAACTAACTGCTGACGGAGTCCACTGCCTGTGCTACCAGAGCACGCTGTCAGCTGCAGAATTTATATCCAGTCTGCTACAAAAGGATTTGGGGCTTGCTTATGATTAAGTATTTGTGAACCTGGCATTCCCTTTTGTGGACTTATAAAAACAGACCTGGAAAGATCATTCATGTTGAAGAGGCTGAGGATAGCACAGGAAGGGGTGGGTTTTTTTCTCTTGCTATTGCAGAGTTTATCACTGAGCTATTTCTGTGTTTATGACAACAATGTCCAGAAGAAGAACTAGAAAAAATAACAGAGAAAGATGCATTTGGGGAGCGTCATTTCGGCTGGGCAAATGTAAGGAAGTTGATTTTAAGGAGCAAGTGTAATTCAGAAGAGGGTAATTCTACATTGTTTCACAGCAGAGGCATTGTCCTTCTTCCAGCCAGTTTGAAGTGGAAAGAAGGAGAGGGGTGGACAGACACACAAGTAACTACTGCATTTGGGAACTGGGATTTGTACAAATGATCCCTTTTGATTAGATAAAGACTGGTGAAACACTTGCATCTAATTAGACCTCAGAACTGCAGGGAATTCATAACATCTGTGATAATGCCAGCCTTCACAGTTACTACTGGTAGTAAGATATCTCGTCCTAGCTACAAGATGCTTAGTTGACTGCCTTGCTTGTTAATAACACATTACCATGATTTTAAAATGCGTATGACAGCATCTGCCCTTGATGAGATAATTTCTGTGTTATGGTAGCATTTACAAGCTGTGGGCAAGATAGGGACTTGTTGTACTGGGTGCTGTGTGACACAGAAGGTACAATCATGGCCTCAAAAGCTTTAATTTTTAAATTAGGACAGGCAGAGTAATGGGGCTTGGCAAAGGGAGGCGAGCGGTTATGACAGGACTGTGTGGTTGTGGCGGAGATTAACTCATGCACAGTTTAAGAGCTTTCATTTGCAGTGAGGCTGCAAAGGAAGATGGGAAAGGAAAGGCATCGAAACTGCTCAGGGACCCTCGAGCAGATCTTTTGCTGATGAAAAGCTCTGGGGCTCTGATGAATGCAGAGGAGCAACGGAGATGCGAAAAGGGTGAGGATCTGGCATCCTACCCTAAGGCACACGGGACATAAATAATACAGGACTTTTTAGAGCAGAACACTAACGTTCCCTAAAGTTAACTGAAACGGCAGTGTTGTGCCCCGCTCGCAGGTGGGCCTGGCTTTGGTGGTGTACAGCCATAATGCAGAGGTAGATGTGCTGGAGCCCTTACAGTCTGCCACGGCTACACTTGAATAACATGTACAGAAGCAAACCAGAGCTTTTGAAGAGTTCAGCAGCATTTCAGCAGCACTGAAGTCCGTTCAGCGGCATGAAGAGATTCCTTCCCCGCCTGCCTCAGTGCTGGCACTTGCAGCTCACTGCACTGACAGTCCACACTCACGCTGCTGAATGGAAGTGCCCCCAGTCCTGTGAGGCTGCCCTGCATAACAGCTTTAGCACACAGTCTGCTTGTTTGTTTGCAGGAACATCATGGTTTGTCCTTTCAAATGGTCCTTCTTGGTATCTCAGAGAAGCTTTAGGTATATTTTTGACACGTTTCCTTGACTAATACACTTCTGTGAGGAAAATGTGGGTGCAGTAAAACATGCTGCGCTGGACAGGGCGGAAATCAAATCTCTCCTGTGTAGGTCTGAATTTTGGGAATATTGGTTAGTGGCTTTGAAGCACATGGATAGGAGTCTTGTCCTCTACTCTCTGTGTAGACTTTCGAGTTATTCTAAACATTAATGCAATAGCAATCACAGAATCACAGAATGTTCGGGGTTGGAAGGGACCTCTGTGGGTCATCTAGTCCAACCCCCCTGCCGAAGTAGGGTCACCTACAGCAGGCTGCACAGGACCTTGTCCAGGCGGGTCTTGAATATCTCCAG
>Ga0065711_1005530_pt1 | contig 19955 bp, 14 predicted proteins | sample Hoacrofraction12_FD_59098 | JGI IMG/M metagenome (GOLD analysis project Ga0065711, IMG submission 59098) | Hoatzin crop microbial communities from Cojedes, Venezuela - Epithelial fraction 12 v2 (version 2) | ecosystem: Host-associated > Birds > Digestive system > Esophagus > Crop | place... | reverse complement strand
AGGGAGGTTGTGGAGTCTCCTTCTCTGGAGATATTCAAGACCCGCCTGGACAAGGTCCTGTGCAGCCTGCTGTAGGTGACCCTGCTTCGGCAGGGGGGTTGGACCAGATGACCCACAGAGGTCCCTTCCAATTCCTACCAGTCTGTGATTCTGTGATTCTGTGATTCTGTAATCATGAAGTTATGATGCCTCCTTGCAGCTTGCAGTGCAAGGCTCTTACAGAGCCGAGTTTCTTGGAAATGACTGTTTTTCTGGGGCAATTAAGACCTGAGTGAAAATATCAGGAAAAAAATATATTTCTTATAACGTAGGCTGAACAGTAAAAACTCGCTTTCAGCAATGAACTTTTTTAAGCACTGAAATTCTAATTTGCCGGAGCCACTTATAATGCTGGGTAACTGAATGCTCAGAAGGAGAAAAACAATCTTCCTGCATTTCCAGGAGGAGGAGCTGGATAACTAATTGGGCTTTTGTGGCTCTAGCTAGTTTTATTGGGAAAAGAATAACAAAACATTGTTAAAATAATTTACAATATTGAATCTTATTTCATGATCATGAAATGACAGTCATTAACAGCAAAAAGGACATCGTGATTTTTTTTCTTTGCTTTCCTAAGATCTCTAATTTTGCATTTTCTTAGTGACCTGGACCTAGAGGAGAAAATCTTCTTTCCAACAGCACAGGACAGCCAGAATTTTATCTCAGAAGGCATCTGATGTTTACCCTGACAAAAAGGAGATATCCCTCAAATTCACTGGCATTGTAATGAGGCCTGTAAACAGAGTATTGCCTTCCCACTAATACCTGTATCACCAAACCCTTGACCAGGTTCTATTTTAAAAAAATCCCTATAAAAAAATTCAGCTGCTCCCACAGTTTGAATAGCTGCAATTTTCTGAGAGTAAAAATAGGAGATTAGGTATTTGAACAGGGAGGTCTACATAAGAAGCAAAATATTCTCTACAGTGAGGTAAACCCCTCTGTTCCCACACTGAACATTTTGTTTACAGCAATGATTTTCTTCTTCCGCAACCACATAACACTATATAATAATTTCTGCCAAAATGCCCAAAAGAACATGAATAATAAATGACTAATTTATTGCTGCTGTGCAGAAGTTATCAAAAGCAAAGCAAAAGAAAGGGAACTGCAGCAACCTCTGCATGTTGGGAGGGTAACAAAAGCAGGGTCCCTAAGGAAGCGCTATACTAAGCAAAGCCCTCAGCAAAAGTGACCAGGTGAATATCAGAGATCCAGGAGTGAGGTGTTCCAGAAAACTCGGGATAGCAGTGTATTGAAACAAATCCTGATGCGGTTGCATACTAAAATCAGGAAACTGGGAATATACACTTGAACAGCACAGGCTGGGCATGTGGGAGATCAGCATCAGACCATGAGAGCACACGAAGATGGAACCATACCTGCAGTAAGGTGAGAGAGCTACCGTACCAACTACTGTATTATTGTAAGGACCATTGTTGTTTTTCTATGGTGTGCAGGACAGAAGTGATGGTGTGACTGTGGCAGATGAGATGAATCCCGAGGGTGAACACCATGAAGCTCTGAGATGGGTCAGGTTGCACAAGGACGTTGCTGAACACTCATCCCTGGGGCTTTTCTGATCGGGTGAGGCACAGCTCTGGCAGAAATGGCGGCAGAAGAATTCAGAGGAGGAGGTGGGTTACATGACCCCTTGCTGCCCCTGCAGTGGTGCTTAATCTGCGATTCTGCGGATACGAACAAAAGCAAATACTTGCTAGTTTAAAAGAAGGGAGATTGAGCTCAGAAGAGTTGTAACTTTTGGCTAGCTTATGGAATATGGAGTATTTAACCTTCATGTGGAAGGTAAAGGTGGCTGCACTCTGATCCATTAAATGCCAGTCACAGGTAAGTTTTCTCAAATACAGTTTTGTGCCGGGCTGACAGTGAGTGAATATCTGTTTCTGATTTGCAAAGCTAGGTGCTGCTGGAATGAAAAGTAGCTAGGGTGATAAACCAAAGCAGAGGTACATACACAGCACCATTCTGGGCTGCAACATAGAATGCTAGATTTAAAAAAAAATAATTATTTTTTTCCTACTTTCAGATGCATGAGTGAGTGACATAGAGTAGCGAGTGTATCCTGTCCAGATGTAGATTTGGAAGCAGGCTGAGGAAGACTTCTCTTCTCTTACTCCATTATTACTACCGTTGTGAATGCATGGCTACACGTCCCCACCTTTCTTCTTACGTTTGTATCAGTGCTTTAGCTGTCCTTGATCTTGTCTGTGTCTTTTCCTTTTTGACAAGAATACCTCGATACAGCTGTATAAATATGTAATACACTGTGAAATGACACTTCTTTTGCGCACTGCAAAATTCCTGAAAAAAACCCGTGTTATTAAAAAATATTTTCATTTCAGAAAAATTTACTCAAAGGTAGATGTATTTCTCCCCTATCTGGCTTCTATGATCTGTTTATCATCACACCAGGTTCATGCTGAACTGAATTTAAATGATACAGTAACATGATTTTTTTTCCCCTCTAAGTTTTCTGAGTCTCTGAGGAACCTCTATGACAAGGAATTCAGTAAAGCCCTGAAATACTGAGACTCCTCTGCCTCAAGCCAGAGGTAGGTTAGGACTGAATGTCACCAATGTTGGTGTGCAGTTGGTATGCTGGCTCTCCTCCAGTCACCACAGATGATAAAAATTAGAGGTAGGAAGGGAGGGAGGAAGGAAGGAGGGAAAGAAGGAAGGATGGAAGGAAGAAGGGAAGGAAGAAAGGAAGGAGGGAGGGAGCGATGGAGAGAGGGACGCAGGGACAGAAGGATATATTAACAGGAGGGAAAACATCCTAGAAGACCATAATTCTTGATAGAGGTCTTAATACTTAATCCATCATAGATAAATAGCCACTCTTGTACATCCTTATCCAAACCAAGCTGTGAGCATTCTTCATGTCTTAACACTACTTTGTGATGAAATTGTCAGCCTATTGAAGCTGTCTCACTCTGTGCCTTTATATGTTTTTCTGATACAGTAAGGCTCTGCCTTCATTCCCCTTGCTGATATTTTTTCAACGACAGGCTATCTCATCAAAATTCCTGTAGGGTTGTTTAGGAGGGAGGCTTCATGGATGTCATTAGGGAACATACATACACACTTAAAGTAAAATTTTAAAATGTGAATGGTCTAGAAGTATCAAAAGCTTTCTGCGTGCTGAGACTCCATGGAAAAAACCTGCTTAAAATGGCAACATCCTGCAGTAAGATGAAGTCTGTACCTAGGTGCTTGAACACTCAGGCACACACTTTTCTCCTGTCCTTCACTTGTTTCTCTATCAATTTGTAGTTAAGTGGTTCTGCTGTCAAGACACTGTAATGAAAGTAAAACCTATGGAATCGGCACTATTCAGCCACAGACTACTCATCCTGTTCCTAGACTCTACAGAGACGTTAAGCCAAAAATTATTCTTTGGGCTTTTTTGCTTTTCAATGAGGTAAAGATGAAAATTACATCCCTGCTGTCGATAAACTGTGACAAAAAAATCAAATACTTTTCTAAGTTTTGCGCATCCAGTTTACTACAGGCACATAAAGTATTAAATAAATATGATATGCACAGAAGTGTTCTATTTCTCATTGCCCTTTTAATTCATAGTGTCTAACACAATTGTGAACTCTGTTGAGTTTCTGGAAATATTCTAGAATATTTTAAGTAGTCCTTGGAAAGAACCCCTGCATACTGAACAGAAAGTGTAAAAAGTTGCTGTGTAACATTTTAGAATTTAACTTAGCTGTAACTGTGAAATCCGGTCACCTCAATGTATCAACCTCCCTATGTACTTAGAAAAAAATATTGAGAAAGCATGATTTTGTTTATAAGGACTATTCCCCAGGCACCTGGTAAGGCAGCCAACTAAAGAAATAGAAGCATTTACTGAAGTAATGAAGTTCTAAACACTGGTCAAAAAAAAAAAAAAAAATCCACTAATATGTGTTAAATTAATTTGAAAGAATTTGGGGGGCATTTGAATTGGCTTCATATATTGATGGAATTTTTTCTGTCTGATGGCATTTTGCACGTTTGCTGATAAAATTTTTCTGAGATCAAGTTAGGCTATTAATGTAATATATTGACCAATTAATGAGTACTTTTATTCCAAACAATGAAAGCTGTAATGAAATATCTTGAGGCAAAATGAATCTCTTAAGAATTTTTTCTATCTTTAATTCACACCTTTATTTCAAGACTATGAGGTCTCACTTGCATTATTCTGGACAAGAAGACCTTCACCTTCCAAACCACAGATGAACTGGAGTTCTCTGCTCATGCGGGCAGCTTTTCTTCTTGCACGGAGGTGCCTTTGGCGAGGCATATGCCTGCAAGATGGAACTAGCAAGTAGTTTTGGGGCCCCCAATTTAAACATATGTATCAAAATCCTTAAAAACCTTCACTGATTCCAGGTGCAGTATTTGAAAAATGTTTTTTTAAGGTATGATAATTTAGATCTCGAAAAGAAATTACGTTTGGCTTGGAATTTTGTTTGTAAGTAGTCACTGATTACATAGAATTGAAATTACTATGATTGGCCATTTGGGTGTGCATTTATTCACTCTGGGTAATGAAGCTGCAATAAATGACCTTAGAAAGTCACAAAATGAGTAAGTGGTGTAAATAGATATATTGATACAGTTTTAGATGTAGGTGTAGATATAGATAAAAAATAGGTAAAATAATACATGGGTTGAAGATGGTAGATCAGGAACTTCTGCAGTTCTAAAATACAAGAACAATGCAGTCGTGTACTGTGATGAGGAGGAAATGAACAACAATTTTTCATATAGGATGCTGTGAGAAAACATCACAGATCCACAAAAGTACTTCATAGAAGGCAGAATATTTCCCAAAATTTTTGATCTTATTACATGTATTTAGTGGAAGGCATAGCATGTATTTTCTCAGGGTTTAAGCCAGTGTCTCTTAGAAGGCAGAAGGAATTCTGCATGGTTAGTAGATTGTTCCTATTTGCATGAAAAATGTCACTTTTGGAGACAGAATACAAGGCTAGATTATCTTGGGTTTGGTCCAACTGGGAATTCCCAGTATTTCCCATTAGACATGCAGCTTAAATACTGAACAAATGGCTTGCCGCATTTTTGAAGAAGGGAATAGAGAGGTGAGATTTAGAGTGGAGAATATGCACAGATACATAGAAACTATGAAGCCCTACAGCTTGCCTACTGCAGTGGTTTAATTTTAAAAGTGCAGATTTTAATCAAGCAGGATGGCAGTTAGATTTGTAGGTGGTATGAACTTTTCTCAGTCTTAAGATTTGAAAGACATTCAAAGTTCATGGGGACAGTCCCCTACAGCTTTTTCTCATGCAAAAGTACAATTGACTTGAAATGAATGTTTTGGCAGAGAAAATAACTTTTGCTCAGATTTTATGCTTAGCAATAAAGAAGAAATAGCTTTAGGCAGATAGTATGGAAAGAACAAACAAACAAAATATATTACAATACTAAAGAAATTGCTTTAAAAATATCTGAGAGACGAGATACAATACTTCTATTAACACCCAGACCTTATACGAGGAATAAATTGGAAAATTACATTAAAGCAAGCAATCTCAGAACAAGAAGTACATTTCTGGGATTGCGCATAGCTGATTCTCCAGCAGGTAACTGACCAAAATGGTGATACTCAATGTGATATTATCTGGTGGCAACCACTGCTTCCTCACTGCTACTCATCACAAACTCTGTAGATTTTTTCATTAAAAAAAAAAAACAACAGTGAATTTTGCTGAAAAGCCTGGAGAATCGGGGGAAATGTGATGGAGAGAGAGGCTGTCATTAAAGGTCATGACAAGTTGAGGGTTTTGTTACCAGTTCAGTTTCATACTCGATGAAAGATACCAACTTTTTGTCCCTCTGCTAATCTCTGCCATGAAAAAAAATATACTTTCTTAGCTGTTTTACAGAGGAATGAGGGAGATTTCATTCTCAGGTGAATTAACAAATGTTTTGAGGTGTTTAGAAGGCACAAGTAGATTTGAAAGGGTCATTTGATTTCATCCCTTTTTGGTACTTCCAGATGGAGTGTCAGAGGCAGAGACATCAAACTTAGTCACACTGTACCAGAAGGGATGGAAGAGAAGAAAGGAGAAGGGGTCTCGTAGATTGGCATAGGAAATAGATAAATTAGCTAGCTCTTGTTCCGAACACCTCCCCCTGCCCCCGATTTCTAATGAAGGTATGAAATAGAGAACTCACTTCAGAAACATTCTTAAAAAACTTTAATAACTGTAGATCTTGCACGATACATCTGGAAAATTTCTTTCAATATTTCTGTCTCCCTTTATGGCATTGTTCGTATGATTCCATTATTAGATAAGGGAATATATTTGAATTCAGCAACACATAATACAAGGAATCTTACATTCTGAGTCAAATTGTGTACTACAATTGAGTAATGCAGGTTTTTTTCTTTTTCTTCTTTATGGAAAAGCCTTCTTTGAAAGCTTTTTTTTAGGTTTTTGCTTCCTTTCACTTCATTTTCTTCTTTCATAAATATATTCTGGTTTTGCTTCTGTTCTTCCAAACTGTTATCCTGGTTCCTTGTGATAAAGCTGGTATCAACCTAATAGTGTCTTCAAGAGCGTCCCCGGAGACTGTGAAAACAAAACTAAACCGTGCAGACGATGGGGCTTCCTGATGCCTCATTGAGTTGAAAGGATTGCCATTTATCCTTTCACCCTTTAATAGTCACTTCCTCATTTTCTTTGCTAATGCATAAAAACTGAAGGAATTATCAGAAACTGTGCAGGAAAGGGCTGTATGGTAATTCATTTTTTTGTATAAATACAAATGCACACAGGCAAACACACACACACAGCCTCCTTTGTTTTCAGTGCCAGACTGATCCTGTGAACAAAAAGTGTATCTGAAGTGCTTTGCAAACTCTATAAGCTGCATTATTTCTGAACGGCATGTTTCATATAATTAAGACACACATGATTTTTCTCCAAAGTTGTTATCACTACCGCTCACATCACAACTAAATAAAACCCACAAAAGCCAGGACAGCAAAGTCAAGTTCCCAGGCACAGGCATGCCTTTACCTGTAGACAGTGAATTTACTGTTCACAGAGCTATTGGTCCACAGAGCATACTTGGTCATCTGCCTCCCTCAGGGAAGCTTTCTGCACATGCTTTTCTACTCCTTCTTCCTCCAAAACTAGTGTATGTGGAATAAAATAACAGAGTGCTCTGAGAAGGTGTGTACTGGATCTGGTTAAACTTTGCAAGGTCATTCGTTACTAGTCAACATGATATATCAAGCAAATCTGATCCATTTGATCATATGCTTTTTGGTTTTCAGATTTTATGTGTTTAGCTAGATGGACAAGAATGGTATAAGGCATAAATTGTCCAGCCTTTGGAACTGGCTGAAAAATGCCAGAGGGCAGAGAGAGACACAAACACAAATTCTTGCTGAAGTTGAGAGAACAAATGAAACAGTGTGAGGAAGTGTCTTTGGACTAGCCACCAAGTGTTGTATTGCAGCAGCCTGGTGCGTTACCATCTGGGAGAGTTCAAACAAGCTGTAAATCCCAGGCCCTCTGGGCTGTGGGAAGCTGGCTTGGAGAATTTCTTGTTTTGTTTCTTGGGAGGTAAAGTAGAGGCTGGCTAATTGATGCTATAAGCATTCCCTGCTGGCCGATCAACATCAGACAGAAGAGTTTCCTTAACCTCTAGCCAAAGACAAGGCCAAAACAAGAAGAATGTTTCAAAGAGAGAGAAAGAGTTTGCTGAAATAAAGAAAAGAAAAACTTTGTGCTAGTTAGAGAGGACAATGCCTATGGGCAAACAAGCTAAGATTTTTAATGTGTTTAGGCTGTGTTGTGCTGAAGACTGGAAGTCCTAAGCATCAGATTTCTAGAGGAGCCTGGGCATTTAAGTGAAATGGGCACACTGGAAACCTTCACATAGGTTTCACAGTACCTAAAAAAATCTAGCACCTAGCTCAGCAGGGCAACTCCATGAAAGAGTTGGGCATAAAGACGAAATGAATGGGGAAGCTTACTCAGTCTGAAAGGTAATTCATAGTGAACATGTCTAATGACTGAACAGGCAATGTAGGTCCATGTAAATGTATTCAGATGGGAACTGTGTAGGGGCAGCCAGTAGAAAGTGCGAAGTATAGGAGTGTATCTGAACTCCTGAAAACTTCTTACTTCACAGTCGTTGTCTGCCCAGAATACAGAGTAGAGCAGCTGTTTTGAGCATAGGTGCCTAAGTACACTAAGGTGCCTCTCTTCATAGCGTACCTACAGGTGATGGAGATAGCGATGCTGGAGTGCTCTTATACAACTACCATTGTTTAGAACATTTGGAAATGGAAGATGTTGGCTCAGGGCTTTCTTTTCTAGAGGCAGTGAAAGCCCATTTTAAGGAGATAGCCTTAACCACCAAACTCCAAGAAGGCTGTGCATGGCTTACCTTCCTTTTGAAGTTTGGCCAGTGTCAGTTCAAGAACACAACAGCCATCAGGGTAGGAAGAGAGCAAGCAAGGGACCATGAGTTAAGCATGATACAAGCATCTCTACCAGGCTGGGTCTTTGACGGATTCAGCTAGGTTTGGGTGGCCTTCCCCCTCACATATGGATAACCTTGGATACTAGATACTTAGCTCCTCAAACGAGAAAGTGTCAGAGCACATGTGGAAGCCTAACTTTGGCTGTAGGAAATACTGGTGTTCAAAGTGAAAAACACTGCATTCTTGCAGGCAGCTAGCAGGCTTTGTAGTTACTGACAAAAAGAACCTCTGGACTGCATTTGAATTTGGATGCCAATATGCATTGTAAGGTCTCCGTTAAGCTCTGGATCTCATTCCACTTGTATTTCCTAAATTCACCTAATTTCTGGTCTCTGTATCTTTTAACTCATCCTAAATTCTTCCTGCTTCCATCAGAAATCAAAATGTGGATTCCGAAGCCGTTGTAATCCTGATATTGTGACCCAGAGCTCATTTTCTCTCCTCTGGCAGCTTTGACTTTTTGCTGGGATGGGAAAATTAACCTCATATGTAGATAATAGTAACTGGAAAGACAGCATCTAGTTTCTCCCTTGGTTCTCAAATCTAACAGGAATTTAGCAATCATCTGTTCATGATGAACCACTTTTCTCCACGGGAGGGAAACTCGAGTAGTGCTGTGTGAAGCAGAGTCCTTCTCAATTCACCAGAGATCCTCACTCAGGTCTAACTTTCGTTTCAGTGCTTTTCTCTGCCCACTCATTTCCCAGTGTGTGAACTGTTTATCAGCAGGACTTCAGGCAGAGCAGAAGTATCAGAAGAGATTCAGACAGGAAGAGATGAAGCTGGCTGTGTGTGACAGCAAGCAGCACACAGCAGAACGGTGGACATTAGTCACTGTGAGACCAGAAAAGCTATACGGCGCCAGTAGATCACTGACTGTGGTCCACAGAGCCAATAAAGGGGAGGATGTGAGCAGATAAACTGTTTTCTGAGGATCTGCTTCCAGACTTGCAGCAACTTTTGCCATATCCTGGTCTTGCACAGATAGCACCTCACTGGAACCAGTGGCTTAATGAGAAGGACCACATAAGTGACAACAAATAAAGCAGCAATGTTGTGAAGCAGCATTGATGCGATGACCTGCAGTGGCACACCTGGCTGTTTCAGGATTGGAATTTTTCTGGGAGGCTGAGGCTGCTCACTGGAAAGTGTTGAAATGAAATTAGGTTTAAAGCAAACACCCCAGCTTCCTCTGCTCTGTTTTTCACAGTAATGTGGAAGGCAGCACATTACTGACCAAGAGCTAAATGTTTAGTACTGCATCTTTGTTAATGGTTTTCTGATAAAAACAAGTTGTGAAAACAAATTAAAATACTATGGGTAGTTTTAGCCTAGGCAGTTTGAGAGCTAGGGTGCTTTTTGTAATCAGCATAATTTGCGGCTAATACATTAATGGGTGTTGTCAACTGCAGAAACAGAACAGATCTGTAATCTTATTAGGAAAAACAAGAAGTGCATACCCAGTGTCTAGTATTGACCATTTTACTTAGGTTTTTTGCAGTCCTTTCTGACAGGTTAGATCAAATTAGCAATACAACATCCAGCACCATCCACAACAGTTTAAATACCTAATCTGAGGTGTGGGTGGGATTTTTGTGCTAGCCTATGAAATCGAGATCCTCAGAACTCCTGCTTGTTTTATAAGCAGACCTAAAATCAGCAAAGATCTCTGTCTGCCGGATTATGACAGATCTTTAGACAGATAGTGCTCTATTTCTAGATGTACCTTGGAGTACTTCTCTCATGACAGCACTGAGCAATTCCCTGCTTAAATGCCACTGGGATCAACACATTAGCCATTGCTACAACCAAGGGGCTGGATGTGGAAGATGGTTTGTAAGGTTGAGGCTGGCATCTGCGCAAGACAAAATAGCTCTGGCAGCTTTTATTCATCATGAAAAAAAGCTGTCTATTCTGCCTCAGGTCGATTGTTCAGTATGTCCAATGCATCCCAAGCACACTGAATTTCTCTTCCCAGAAGGCAGAAGGACTATGCTCATATGCAACAGGACATGGTTTAGCAGGCATGGTGGTGTTGGGTTGACGGTTGGACTTGATCCTAGAGGTCTTTTCCAACCTTAATGATTCTATGATTCTATGATTTCATCTGACAGGGGTTTTGGAAACCAGAAATCCCAGACATGTGTAGCCCACTGAAACAGTATGACAATATCCATTGATAGGCAGAAAATCTGTTGTTAAAATCAACAGTGTTGACAGGTTATAAATCCTGCTCAGGTTCTGGTCTCCTACCCACAGATGATCCTGGCAGCAGGAGCTGGTGCTTGGACTTCTCCCTCCAGCAGTGCATGTCTGGTTTTTGCACAGAGAGGCAGCAAGCACCGTCATCTGAAAGGACTTGAAGTACTGGATTGTTTTGCTTGTATGTGCTGCCTGAAACGCACTGCAGAATCTGCTTCAATACAATCAGCTCTAGATTTAAAAGTGCCTGCTTTCTCACACTAAAACAATTGTATTCTCTGTATTGAGAACACGAAGGTTAGGGCTGAGGAAATTGAATTAGAGAAGCAGGTAGCAGAGCAGAAAGAATGCATTGATCGAGTCAGTCAATCTACAACTCACTTGCGATTACATCCAGACTACCCACTGACTGCCCAAACTTCCTGCCATCTCCTAGGATTTGAAAGATTTGTAAGTGAGTGTGGGTTTTGTACAGGAACACAGAAACAGAAACATGTTGAAACTCTCGGCAGATTCCTGGACTCAGAGATTTGACACAGGATCTAGGAGTTGTGGAGCCCCGGTCTCACATTCATCGTACAAGACCAAGCTCCCAGCTGGTGTATCCTGGCACAGCTCCAGTGAAAGCTGATGTATCCCAGCTGAAAGTCTCTTTTCCTGAATAAGTTTCCCTGTGCATTGTATAACACTGCTCAGACCGATGCCCTGCAACATTGCTTCTAGTGTCTTATCTAACTGGTTTCTCAGTGTAACTGCAGAAGAGAGGTTGAATACGTCCTTGGTTAAGTTGCTGTTCTTTCCCCTAATCGCTGATGCTCAGCTGAAATGATGCAATTTATTGTTTGAGAGTAATTTAAGTACTCCCTCTTTCTCATACAGTAATCAGCATATTGCATGTCCGGATATCAAAAAGAATTAAAATTAGTAAATGTCTTTTTTACCCTGCTATCAGCGCTCATAATGATTGTTGTGGGCAAAACACATTGCAGACATAAAGCCAAGAATTTATTATTATTATAATTACAGTCTCCATTGTCTTAATAGTAATCTAAAAGATTATGACTGGTCCAGATGAAATGATTGCAGAAAAATATAGGAAAATAAAACAAAGGATATTATTATGTAAAAATCTCAGTTACAAAAAAAAATAATACTCTTTCAATATGATGAGCTTTATTTTTCTTTGTGTTTCCCGATCTTTTGATTCGCCTTGGGGGAGCTATTTTGCATGTTTTCTAACATGCTCTTACACCCTGCTCTTTCTTCATTGGTCTGCTAGCATATGTTACAACTAAATTCATTGCATAGTTGAGTTTTACCTATGGTAAATACTGTTGCTTGTTCTCTTCGTTACCCAGCAGCGGTTTTGTCCAGCTCCTCATCTGCATTTCTTTAACTGACCATGGATGGGCTGTCCTTACCTGTGGGGTCTCTGATGGCAGCCTCTGCTTTGTCTTGTACCACCACACGACTTCTCTTCTACACCTCATCCTCTGTCTCCGCTGTTCTCTTACCGTGTCTATGCATGCCTCCGCACCGCACCATGCAGTCACAGAATCACAGAATGGTAGGGGTTGGAAGGGACCTCTGTGGGTCATCTAGTCCAACCCCCCTGCTGAAGCAGGGTCACCTACAGCAGGCTGCACAGGACTGCGTCCAGACGGGTCTTGAATATCTCCAGAGAAGGAGACTCCACAACCTCCCTGGGCAGCCTGTTCCAGTGCTCTGTCACCCCAGTCATAAATCTCTACACTGCATTAGAGTAATAAATATCTCTTTCTTCACAAAATAACTACCTCTCACTACCACCTTACGTAGAAAATGCAGTTACATTATACAAAGATAAGTAAAAGTAAGATGAATGGGCCATAGCCGCCTGGTCGTTAGAAAAAGCATTGTTATGGCTAAACCAAGCTACAACAAAGCTCCAGGCAGGTAAAGACAAAACAAAGAAAAGCAAACCTGATATGCCTCTGTCCTGTGGCCTAGCAAGTGCAGTACAAAGCCTGTGGGCTGTTACTAGTGAAAGCAATACTATATTTCCTGGGTTACAGGGCTACAATAAATATCATTTCAGAAGAGAAGAGCACTGTCAAAAGTAGTGGCTAAGTTTTCAGACAGAAGCATGATTCTCAAGCTAGTAATAAATCTTTAACATTGAGTCTTTTTGTCATTGTAAGCTGCAGGGCTTGTCTGCTAACAGAGATGGTAAATAATTCCCCTTTCCATTATGAACTTTAAAGTACTTATAGCCTGTGATCATGTATCTCACATGGGTGTGCTCTGCTTCTAGAGTAAATAAAGTCCTTAATCTCTGCTCAGACATTTGGTCGTGTCATTTTTGTTTTCCTTGTTTTAAATAATTGGAGTACTTGCTGTGAAGAGCACATAACTGCATTGTTTTGATTTTGTTTCTTCCAATAGCTTTACAACCCCAGGAATATTTATAATTTAGCTGTTTGCTAGCAGATAGCCATTGATGTGAACCTATTGACAATAGCCTCTTCACTGCCCCTGCTCTCAGAGCATAACTTTCTTTTCTGCCAGCAGACACATAGATATCTCAGGATTTCATGTCATGCCTACTTCCCATTTCAATGATTATTTCCCTTATAATGTGCTTTCCTGTTTCAGCATCATTTCCACTGTATCTTCCTGCCAGTCTTCATTATGCTTACTGCTTCACAAGGTGGGACCCAAGCATGTCGCTGCTCTGCAAGCCAGCAAGGAGCGAAGATTCGCGTTAGTTCCCAAACACTTTACTACTCCCAGTTTTCAGCATCCCTGATAAACCTCACGAAAATCTTCCATCTCTCAGACCATCCTGGCACTTTCTGCCAAAATGCTTTTTTTGAGGTATAGGCCAAGAACTGGCCTCCTCTCCAAGATGTTGGCAAGGTGCCCACCAATTCTGAATATCTTTGGATCAAACTCCATTGGAAAGGCATTTCCATAAATGCTTACTTTAAGTGTCATGTTTATAGCCAGTTCATAAATTTTTAATTAAAAATAAAAGATTTTTTTTTCCCCTCCAGTTTTAAATGGCACCTGAATGAATTTAAAATTGTATAACCTCATCAAATTATTAAGCTAATTAAAGGGAGGCATTGAGGTTTTAAGCACTCTAATTTTTTGCAGTGTTGTTAATGACAGTACATTAACTGGCTCCTGAGATGACATGAGACAATTTTCCATGTTTATTTTATGTCACTTTGCTACCTTATGAAGTGCTCCTCTGGTAGTCTGCTCAGGATGAGTATCTTCTGCACTTACCATAACAACATTCACACAAATTACAGTAATTCTGTCAAAATACTGAATTAATACCTGATTAGCTTGCATAAACTGACTTCTGTGTATTGAAAATGTGCACAGATGCTAAATTTTGACACTGATTTAAACAGAAGATGTGACCATGTGAGAAGATTGCCATATGCCTTGGTATAAATGTAGTAGAGATGTCCTATCTGACCACCTGAATTCCCCTTTCCCTTCATTTATGTTGACACATTTGACATCGACAGTTAATTGTTAAACAGGTGAGAGAAAGTATTGCAACAACTTTGTATTCTCCAGCTTTCCCGCATGATAAGCCCTGATCCTTCAGTTACCGATACGAAGATGGGTCCTCTGATTCAGCATATCCATTTGAAAAGACAAACAATGTAAGAAAGAAAATAAATGCTCTGTTGGAAAACCTGCACATTTTACTTCAGCACAAAATTTCTAGAAGCTGAACAATGAAAAAAAAATGACATTAGGCATTCTCGCCAGTGCTTGACAGTGTAAGATCGTAATTGTTACACTGGGCTCACATCTGGGAGAAGCCAGCACAGTTCGTACTGAAGCCTGCACAGTGTCTATTTGGCGTCAGATTTGCAGACTTAAAAGGGGTAAGACACTGGCATGACTTTTGTTCAGTTCAGCATAAGTTTGACTGGGTGCAGGAGGAAAGATAAGGGCTGAAAGAAGTGATAATTCACTAACTCTACCCTGCCAGCCACTCTTGTCAGCAAACAAGATCTTACTTCCCTTTAAACTTGAAGTTGAGGGTAGTCTGAGTTTGTTCCTGTCTATGCATTACACACGACGCGGTTGTGCTGATTTCCAGTTGTCCTTGGCAAAGAGAAAAAAGCTCTTCAAGGACCTTTTCTGACCTGGAAGAAATGACTACAGCTTAGTGGAAATGGAAACTTATTTTCAACTTGTTCAGCTGCAAAAAGCGTCAAACACCACTAACGGTTTTGAAATAAAAATACCCATAAAGGCTTACAGAAAAAACAAAACAACCCTCAACAAAACTCACAAAAACTTCCCCTGCCCCTGTTTTGCTGTAGTGAAAGCAGAGTGGAGAGTGACATGAAGTACACGTCTGATGTTCTACCTTTACAGAATTATAAGTGCAGAGAAAGCCTGTATTTAACAGAATTCAGGAAGTGTTTGCACTTTAGACCTGTGAACAATCTCAGACAAACTAACAGCAATACTACAGGAGCACAGTTTTACTGCTTTTTGTTTTTCCAATCCACTTTCCCACAAATATACTTTCTCATCAGCTTCACTTGCCTTTCTTGCTCCTGAAAATATGTCAAAAGCTTAGCCTGTAGTGTAATCCTTGGAAAAAATCAAATTTTGTGAAAACTGCAACCTCTGCACAGCTTGAGTCTCAAACATCATCCAGTTACTTAGGAAACATCAAGTATTTCAAATTACAGATCAAACCCTCTCCAGAAAGTTAGCAAATGAGCAAAACCACTGCAAACATGAGAACAGGGAACACATCTCGGTCAGGAATGATAAAAGGGCAGCAGCACTTAGCGGGAGTAATGGCTCAATTAGTCAGCTGGGTAAAGTGGTTGGTTTACAGGACAGGTAGCTGAAAACTGTTTACAAATATATGATGTCCTCAACAATCAGCTGCTCATCAGCAAAGGGCGCTAGTCACATGTTACCTGTCCAATGTTAGACAGTGAAATGAAAATATGTCTTTAAAAATATTTTTCTTTATTTGGAGGGAATAATTAATGATATAAAGACCTTTCAGTCATCAAGATCTTGCCTGTGTAAAGTTTATAAAATGGGAAAACATGCTTTTCTATATTAAAAAGAAAATTATAATAAATCATATCAAATAAAAATAAAATGAAAGAATAATAATCTAATAAATTGAGCTCTCTAACTACATAATCTATACAAAATATATGTTGTCCTTCAGTTAGTGTGAACTATATGCATGTATTGTGCCTTTCTGCAACCCAGTCAATCACATGTCTTGATGCTTAGAAGAGAGTTGGTCTCAGGATTATGTTTCAAAGGTGATTCCTGCAACTGTTTGAAAACTGTAAGAGCTTTTGACTTCATGGAGGCCTAAGATTTAACTCCAATCATTACTTTTGGGTGTTCCCATCTTGCTTTTTCTTGTTTTTTTTGCGCTCTGGTCCAGTTGATGATATCCCACATGTCCTCCTCTTCCACATTTCTTTATCCTCTGTTTAGTAAAGGTTTCTCACCACCGTGTCCAAGTAAAATCTATGTAAAGTAGGTCAACTGTGGTGAATTCCTTAGAGAACCTGATGGAAAATATTACCTTATCTTTCTCTCAAGTTAAAGAAGGTTAGGGATTCCTTCATATTATGAACACCGCTCTGTTTATGGTGCATAAGTTTATTAGGAAAAAAACTTTCCCAGCACAGTCCAAAGGTCATCCTGGCTGAGTTAATTTAATAATCACCTTTGGGAAATTCATTTTCTAACCAGATTCTTTAACTGAAAAATCTTTACCCTTGTCTCTCCTAGGCTGCAATCTGAGTCTTATGGGTGGCAATCTTGCAAAAGAAAACCACTGTTAATACCATGCAGTATTTCCTGACAGGTCATGTATTATACATGGAAAAAAATAGAATTGAAATCTGCTGTCTATTCTTAACAAAAGGAGTCTTATTCTATTGTAAGACAAGAGACTCTTCAATTCCAATTTAAAAGAACCTGTTTAGATCAAATGTATTTTTCATCTACAGCAGTTCTCTACCAGCCTGCCTGAAGCCAAGCTATATAACCCAGTATGGATGCACAAATTCAATTTGAATAATTAACTGCAGCAGATGATGACCCTGTATTACAATGATTGTAGTCAGTGCAGTGCAAAAGTTCATAATAATAATTCAGAGGCAGTTTAGGGAAATTTGATTCCCTGCCAGAGCTGCACAAAAGAAGGAGAGGAGGCTCTCTGATGTCTCTGAGTCAGTCACAGATCTGTAGAAACTGGGTTAATAAAGCACTCGGCGCTCTGAGGCAGGACCTGCTGTTCTTGAAATCTTGGCTCTGATTGATGTTACAGGTAAACATCTCTAATTTCACTAGAAAAAAATAACTCTGAAGGGGGGAATGAGGGTGGATGGTATACATCTCTCTAAGCAAACTCTTTCCCTTCTTTGATCTGACTTCTGTCCTAAGGGAGAAGCACAAATCTGGTAGGATTCAGATGGGAATTAGAAGCAAGATTAGGCTTCTTCCATCCCACTCAAACAACTGAATCACTAGAGGACCTGGCCTTCTCAGACATGTAGGACAAGGAACCACACATTGATGAATTCAGGGGGAAAAAGACATTATCAAAATTAATTTGATTATAGTAAAATCTAAACCAGTTACTCAAAACTTATAATCATATTGATAAATCCTTAGTGTTTAGTGAGCATAAACAGATAAAAGAGGAGATCAAAGCTCTGTTAAAACCATACAAAGCTGTACCCTATGTAATACCCTTAGTTAGTGTTACCAGCTTATTTACATCTGAATTTTGTTGATATTAGTATTCATTCCCCTTTGCAGTAGGCTCTACTGTAGGAACACATGGACTTTCATAAGTTGATATACCCCAGAACTGAAAAGTTCCGGGATGAAAATGTGAAGACTGCAATGGTAAAGAGCTGTGCCATGTGCATTGAGAGCAGCAGCGTAGTGCCAGCGAGAAGAGACAGGTCTTGTCTGTTACTACCACCATTTAATGACTATGATGGTCAAAATGCTTAAGCCATATGTCTACCTGTTCTTTGGTACTATATTTTTAGTATTATGTATATAAAATTAATGCTAGCAATGTATTATATTTTTAGTACCATTTTTATTGTACCGTCGTTGAAATTTAGAATATCATAATGGAAATTAAGAATGACTTTCCAATGACAAATGCAGTGATTTATGTAGAGGACTATGTCATTACAGGCAGAGGAAAAAAACAAAATAATAATGAATTAAAAATGAAATAGTTTTCATACTTTTCATGTCCTTTAAAACCTTTCTGTGCACGTAAACAACTAGACAAACTGAGGTAAATGTAATTTATCTACTTTATTAATTTTCTAAATAACAAACCTACTCTATACTGCTGTTAAAGACATCACCTGTGCATGTGTTTTAACCTTGTGCAAGAATTTACTTAGACCTAGACAAAGTAAGTCCCTGTTATTGGGACACTTGAAGAGAAAAAGAAGTAATTGTTTTCGAAAATTTACTTCCATAGACAAAAATGATATTTGACATGAAAATGTATTACTATCCTTCTCTTACTAAACTTTCCTTGGATAAAATTTTTTAAAAATAATATTGTACACAGGTAATCAGGGAAAAGTCTATGTGAATTTATTCTGATCCATGAGTTTTGTTAATTCTTGCCTTTCATTGCATCTTTGATGATTTGTTGTTCATTAGTGGTTTGGTTTGTGTGACTGGTTACCAAAGTTCTCTGTTGCCATAGCTACTGTCTATCTTTATTCATCTTTCAGGTAGAAAATTTGAAGATGTGAGCATTGATCCATACTTTAAAAGGGATTGTTTTTTTGGCAACCCAATTCACTTTTTGCAATTATGGATGGAATTGCGTTGATTTTGACAATGTTACCAGCACATAATAGTGTGGAAATTGACTCCAATGCTGAACTTTCCAGTCCAGAGTGAGGACAGACCAGGAGGATATTGCTACCTGTACTGAATTTCTTTCCCAAGAGGCTTTTAAAGTGTATCACACCAAACTATGAAAAAAACTCATTTTATTTATGAGCTGAGAAAGGGTTTCATTCACTAACCCCTGGCTTGAACACTTTTTACACTGTCTGCGATAATTTGACCTCATATGTGAGATCACTTTATTGACTTAGAGATTCTGCTTTGACAGAAAATGGCAAAGGTAATGCCTGGGAAATGAGGATAAATGGAGAAAATACCCTGTGAGCTGTTAAAGAGAACTGAACTAGGTAAAAGAAGAGTATGGGAAGGAGAGTAGAAGGGAAGGGAGGAAATAATGTTGGTGAAATGTTACAGCCATAAACAGAGCATAGCTAGAACTGTTAAAATAAATAGCAGTATTCATTCATGTTGGCAACGAATCCCAGCCAAACTAAACAGCTCTAAGACCTTTAATCTTGATCTCTGTGGCACCACCTTGTCCTCCTCTCCAGCCTACAACTGTAATACATCAAGCCTCCCTGGAAATTCACAGCTGCATTACGTCTGTTCAGCCTTCATCTTTCGCTGGACAAACAGTTCTTTCAAAATTCAAACACATCAAAGTCATCATTCAGGACCCTGAGAGCTGCCTTTGTTTTCCTGTGCTTATTTGCACATGTTTGGCCATGTGAAGGGTGCTAGTTTTCATTCACTGAAGATACTTTGTGAAACACAGGGCACACAATCTGTTCCGTTGTAATATGTGATGAGATATAGCAAGGACCAAATAAACTCTGTTGTTACAGTTTGGCTGCGGCCCGCAACTAAAGCGCGACACGGTCACCCCTCCCCCTCCTGGGGTGCGGAGGAGAATGGAAAGAAAGAGGCAGAAACTGGTGGGTCGGGATAAGGGCACTTTAACAGAACAGCAAACAAATGAAACAGTAACGACAACGATACAGATAAGGAGAAAACACAACACAGACCAGCAGAATACAGAGAGCCGCTCCCGCCGCGCGCTCCCGAGCCGCGAGTGAGTTCCTGCTGCCCAGCTCCCCCCACAGCCAGAACCCAGCATGACGGCACATGGTATGGAATACCCTGCTCTGTTTGGCCAGGTGGGGTCAGCCAGCCCGGCTGTGTCCCCTCCTGGATTCTGGTGAAAATTGACCCTGTCCTGGCCAAACCCAGGACATTATCCACCCCTTATTCTGTACCATCT
>Ga0065711_1037310_pt1 | contig 19956 bp, 16 predicted proteins | sample Hoacrofraction12_FD_59098 | JGI IMG/M metagenome (GOLD analysis project Ga0065711, IMG submission 59098) | Hoatzin crop microbial communities from Cojedes, Venezuela - Epithelial fraction 12 v2 (version 2) | ecosystem: Host-associated > Birds > Digestive system > Esophagus > Crop | place... | reverse complement strand
GTGAGGGGACACAGGGACGGGGCTGTCCCGTGAGGGGACATAGGGGTGGGGCTGTTCCCGTGAGGGGACACAGGGACGGCCCGGGAGGGGCCCGGCGGCGGAAGCTGCAGAGGAGCTGGGGTGAGGGACGGCCGGGGAGAAGCGGGGGGAGGACGGGGGAGGAATCACCAGTGACAATTTTATACGTGCTTAAAGTAACGAGGTTTCTCCTGCTGTTGCTTTGGGGTAAGGCGCGGTGTCCTTCCTCGGCAGAGCGGGTGGCTGGCGATGGGGCTCGCCGGTGGCACCGCCGAAGCGCCGTGTTCCTCTCCCATGTGGAGTCACCAGCTGGAGAAACCCCAGGATTCAGCACTGCCCTTAAATGGATTTATTTGGGAATTAGGTAAAACGCACAAAAATTATCTCAAATCGATCCCTTGGACGTAATTGTCATGGTGCTGCCAGCTTTAGGAATTGTTCAGGAACAGGCCTGGTCTGTGATGGCTTTGCTGTGCAAGTTTAAACTGGTTTGGTTTTATTTCCCAGGCTTAATGCAGATTTTATACGGAAAAGTTTGCTGTGCAAAACGATGTGCTTTCAAACCCTATTTTTGTAGAAATAGTCTTCTTTTAATCGTGTCTTTCTTAGTAGAAAGTGATTATTTTTTATTTCCAAGGCTCATTTTAGGATCTTACACTTGAAATGGAACAAGCATTTAATAATGTACAGAAGTGTCTGGCAGAAGTTAGAAAATAAGGTAGTGTGTAATAATAGGAGAGTAGTTAAAATTGTTGGAATATATGTAAGCAAACATTTTGTCTCCATGGCTAAGCATCCGATCATCTGGCTCTAATTCCACCCCCAAAAAAAGCCCAAACCCACACACTTGGATATGATACTAATAAAGTGAAAATAACAGTAATTTCCACTAAGTTTCGGTGCTGCTAATCAGAAAACTCTGTGGGAAGAAGTGAAATTGTCAATTTATTGGACACCTTCTAGCCACAAGCTAGGAATAGTCCTCAAGTAGTGTCTGTGGGGAGCTGCCTAGGAGCAATCTGTGGCTTTGTTTTCTTCTCCGTAACAGATGGTTGCTGGCAGACTGGGCTTCGCATCAGAGCGTTCGCCTCCGAACTTCTCTGATTCTTGCATGTCTACTAAGGCTGTCTCTTCCTAGTAAATTTAGTCCTCAAATTAAGAGATACCTGGGAAATACTTGGAAAGCACGCAAGGGAACAGAAGGCTGTCATATTGTTGGTTCCTTCAAGAGAGAGGTGTCGAGTATTCTCTGTACTGGAAGAGTGCAATAAAGGGCCAGAGAAGGTACCTTTTTTCTTTCTTTCTTGCTGCTCTTAACTAAATGGTAGATGAAACATTGATTTTAAAAAAGATAAAGAAGGCTCTGATGGGGTTTCAACAAGTTTTTGATTGGAAGGAAGTATAGGTATGAAGTGGAAAACCTTTGTGTAAAGGAAGTCAGAAGGAGCTGAAGAGGAAGGGAAATAGAGAAGAAAATACTGGGTGGATTTTCCTTCTTCCCAGGCCAGATGCTGAGGCTACGCCCTGAAAGTAATCCAAAGAACCCCACAAAACACCTCAAGGTTTTTGTTTTTGTGTTGTTTGGGGTTTTTTTTAAATAATGAAGAGAGTGAGATTAACACAGACAAAGAGCTGTGTATTTGTAGGGATGCTTGTACTTCCTGTCCTTGCGAAGCAGGGTGTCCTGTAGCTGCAAGCAGCTCTCCGGGAGCCCAGGTGCTGCTCTGGTGCCGCGGTTGTGTCACGTAGCCAGCGCAGAGCACTGCCAGGGACTGTTGTAGGACGAAGTAAACCATCAGGAGTTACTGAGGCAAACATTACCACTCACACTTGGGTCTTGTTGCGTGTCCAGTCCAGGCCTGTCCAAAAAGAAATCTAGAAGCCCTGGTGACCTATTGACATCTCCCACCTGCAAACGGCTCCACTCTCCAGAAAGCCTTCTGCTCTCCGAGCCACGTACCTTGCCGTTCTTGGTCGCATGAAGAGCGTGATACAGTGCTTACAGCATCTCAACAATCTCCTGCCCTGATGAGTAGCTGGCAAACTCTTGCACTAGCCGATGGCCATCCACCAGAACGTTTTCTAACAGTACTCTGTGTGTTACTAACACATAGTTTTACCAATAGATCCCAAAACTGCGTAAGTCACACGGATTAAAGCATGTTGTGTTCACAGGCAGAAGTCTGTTCCACAGACCTAGTCTTACAGTTCAGTACAATAAACAACCATGTTCTTTCACACTCTCAGGAGTGTCCAGATCTGCTCCGTATTTTGTTATCCTAGTGATTTAGCTGTACTCAGTGGATCTGTGCAGAGTCTGGCTCTGGCAGCACTAACAGTGGAGTTGAACACAGTAAGCGTACTTCTTATTTTGACTTGGTGGATTTATTTACGTATTATTATCATTTTTACAGTGCTGTATAACAACTTCTAACACATAGCTGTCTCTAAAGATTAGACAATTAATCTGAAATTTCTTACAGATGAAGCTTATAGATTGAGAGAATAAAGGCACGGAAGACTGGTGAGAATCCTAGCCTTAAAGCTAATATGTTTTAACCAGATGGTAGGAATTTAAGACAGACTGAGAATAAATAGGAAGTTCACACTTTTTAATATGCACAAAGTATGAAAACAGTAGAAGTGCATAATAACCAATGCAGAATAAAGAGGAAACTCTTAAGGACTAGAAAATCTGTAGTGTAGACACCTATTGTGACATTGTACATTAAAATTATTTTCCTGAATGCTTGCAATGCTATATTTATACGGAATATTTGGGGGGGGGTTATTTTGTGAATTCTAACGATTTTGAAAAATGGTAGTATGATAAACTATTTAGTAAAGTCATCTCTAAATCAGCATAGAATAGATGTATTCAGTTATATTTGTGATTTTCCTATCAATGTTACGTGTATGTGAAAAGTGCTTTCCAAGACCTCCATTGAATAGGAAGGGAAGGAAACCGGTGGGCTGTTTAAACAAAAAATGTAACAGTGCCGTTTCAAGAGGAAACCAGCTTTGAAATGTATTATGAGTGCAACTTGATGTCATGGGCTGTAGGAGGAAGAAATCATTAGCTCGGAAAAAAAGCAGCACTGGCACAACAGCCATGTGCAAATGTTAATAAGGATATGCGTATCAGCAAGGTGTGGGATAAGATTAGGAGGATGAATGTCAGTAATAAAATCCCTCAAGAGTGGGTTGTCTTGTTAAAGGAAAAAGCTAATTTACAAGACGTTGTTTCTGTTAATCAGATAGAGATAGGTTTAGGAAAAGGAAATGTGGAGGAAAACAGGGTGATTTTGTAAACCAAACTTGATCACTCATGTCCTGTTGTATCAGCAGTGATTTTCCCTTTGCGGTTACTAATTACTGTGAATGCTGCAGTGGTAGTATGCTGAAGTACAGGAAGAACAGCAGTCGTGTTTCATTAACATTTGGACCGTATATTTGCAGTCAGAGGGTGAGAAGTAATGAAAATGCAGGTTTAGATCTGGATACGTTATACAGTTTGTACAGTATGTCACAGTCCTCATGGCTCGTAGCCTAACTCGCTCTTGCTGTCTGGATATTTGACAATGCAGGCATACACGTAGGCAAATAAGACTGCTAAAAATACATTTCACAAATCATCCATTCCAGCTGTCAGGGTGAGAACAGTCCCTTTTGTCCTGCAGCCCTGGACAACTAAAATCCTATTTCAGACAAGTGAAATTTAGTTATTTGCTGCCTGACAGGAAAGCTGCTGACCTCTGCTTTATACCCTCCAGTACATTGACTGACCATTGTGTCCAACCTGAGGCTGAAAATGAGAGTTGGCCTCTTGCCCAGCATCTTTGTAAGCACTACCAAATGGCAAAAGAAATGTGTGGTTAGAGCCCCCAGCCTGCTGTTTGGAAAAATTCTTGCCCGTTACCTCCACAGGCCAAGTCCCGTTTTGGAAAGAGTGAATACGACTGACTATATATGGCGACCTAAAAATAAAAACAGGGACAATCACCTTTTCTTGTCAGACAAATCAAAGATCCAGGTCACCTTAAAAATCCGAGGCTGCAAGCCAATGATACTGGCTATAGGGAAAATAAATATATATGTATAAATCTCTTAATCCTACATGGATCAGGCCAGTTTTGATCAAAGTGAATGGAGGCCATTGACTTCAATTGACATTGGATGTGTCCCATGACCTTCTAGTTCATATATTTAGACTCCCCAAACTAATCTTCTCTTCCACAGGTCTGATGTCATCACCATTATTATAAGCAGAACTTGTCACTTGATTGACAGCAAATAACCTTTCCAAAAAGTAGCCAACGAGTAAGAATGTTTTGTAAGAGTGACATACGATCACGACTGCCTGCAGTCCATTTTTGTTTACAGGCAGTGGAAGAATTTCAGATATTTTTAAGGTCAGCGTCCCTAGTCCAGAGACGAAGGAGAAGATGTGTTTGTTTTTAAATTGCTGTTCTGCTTAAAAAACTGTATTCCAGTTGTGCTGAAATAAATTCTTTGCCTGTTGCGACCAGCTAGATGGGCAGAGGAATGGAGTACTCCCAACTACAAGCACAAAATGGTCATTGGCATTTCATATTTTTGCTTCAGGAAGTCAGCTACTTATATCTGTAACTTTTTTCAAATGTCTGGTGATTCAGATGTCTGGGATCTCATTTTGCTTGTTTTCTTGAAAACTTTCACAAAAAGGAATCAGCTTGCAAAACCACAAAAATGTACTTCTCAGCCAACTGTGGTAAAATAGTTTGCATGGCCTTCTAAATACTGGAGAAGTTTTTATATTTAAAAAAATTATTCCGATGAGTAGCAAGTGATTATGAATTAATTATTAGTTAGCCATTAGTAGCTGGCTTAGAACTGTTCAAAGTATGCAGCAAACATGGAGGTGTTGAGAGAACATTTGTGAGACACAAAGAACTGTTGCTGACATTTTGTAGTACTAGATCTGAGAAGATTGTTATAAAACAGATATGCTGTAAATGTGTGAATAAGAACTAGACTGATTTTTTTTTTGTTTTCTTTTTACTTAGAAATGAATATGGCATTTAATTATATTCCATTCTGAGGTTGTGACTGAGTAAAATGCAATTCTATGTAATTGAACCAACTTATTAATAGGGTGTTTAGGGCGTCTAATATAGCGACTAAACACTGTTTAAGAAGAAAGGAAACAAAATTTAGAATTAATTCCAGAACATTTATAAGCAGGTATAGAAAAATAGAGTCCCTTCTACTAAATGTTTGAAATTAGAGGCTACTTGCCAAATTATGCTTTTTTTGTTTGACCATGTAGAACTTACTGCAATAAGGTGTTATGTATGTTTTAGATAACAGAATTTGACTTTTTTAGTAAGTGTCTTATTTTGGACACATAATTCTTATTTTAATAGTCTATAGTATACATATTACCATGTGAATGGTGAATTTTATTTATTTTAACTTACATTTATATAAATACACAAAATTATAAATATTTATAAGGATATAAAAACATTTAAAGTGGTCTAGAAAAAAGCCTACATGGTAGTTTTAAAGAATTTCCATGTGGTGGTTTCTGCAGCACAGGATTGTTGGGGGGAGGACTGAACAGGGGACCAAATGCTATTGCATTGCCATAGTTTCTGTTAGGGCACTGTAACAAAGGCAACTGAATTTCAGCTGCCTTAGTGGCACTGTTATTACCTTTTGCCTATACAGATTATTTTGTATTGTGGAAAACTGCCAAATAAGGATTAATTTTGTAATGGAGAACACAGGATTATGAAAGTAGGTTCAACGGAAGGATAACAGAGACATGTAAGCCAACATCTCATGGCTGAAACTTTGCTAAATTACTTGATAACATACAGAAAATTGTAGCAGATAAAGCTGTCATCTGATGCAGGCAAGACACGTGAATGAACTAGTCTTTCCTCTAGAGTTTCTTCCTTAATTACAGAAATACCTGAAGACCCCGACTAGGATTGGGATTTAAGTAATCCACTTACAGGAAGACATTTCTCAAGAATAACAAAATGTGAGACTGACAAAGCTTCGTTCATAAGCGACGCTTGCTAAACACCTCGGTCCAGAGCCTCTTTTGGGTGTCCTGTCCAAACCACTCCAGGTCTCCTGGAGACATCGTGAAATGTGAGATGCCTATGAGCTAGTCTTTGGCCACGGTGGAGCTCTGGCCACCTGTCTGTCCTGTGCTTGCGAAGGCATTCAGGATGCTGACAGAGAAGAGTGGGACTTAGCTGCTGAAACTTGGCAGCCCCGGCTCGTCTGCTAAGGGACCAGCACAGCTAGCAGTGCTTGATTGGCTGAGTACCGTTTTCCTCTGGCTCCAACAGGAAAGCCAGCGTAGCTGACCTCAGTGGCCGGTTTCAGGTTCTTGATTTGTTTCGTCAGCTTCTAGTGCTTTTATACTTTCTCTGTAGCTGCAGCTAAGAGTATGTTTGGTTTGCTTGCATTGGGGTCCACCCCCTGGGCCTGGATCTCCTTCGTAACGTTGACGTCAGGTTTGAGGAGCTCGCTCTGCTCATCACTAAGCTAAAGTTCATGATACGGTGCCCGGTGATGTTTTGTTTGTTTGCTTGGTTTTTGAACTTCCTCAGCCAAAATGGTACACAGCTGGCCATGTTATCAGATGCAAACACCGTGCACTGCTGGACACGTGCCAGGGATGCAGGAGCAGGTCTCGCAGCGCTTATGGTTCACACTACTGTTGTCTTTTGCACAGGCTAGAGATCTCTCAGTTGGTATTCATTTGCTTGACATTTAAGGTCTACCTGCAGTTGTTCCTCTGGCATCCCACAATAATTTTAGATCCTCCACCATCTTCCAAACGTGCCAGGGCACCTAAGGCAGATAGATGCCCTTTATGTCTGAGTGGGCCAGTTAAAGGTGCTCTCTGCATCCCCTGTCTCAGTTTCTACATCCTCCTTGTTTCAAGAGGCACATTCAAACTTCCCTACTGTCATTCGGCTCCAAAGGTCCCGATTCATCTGTCACTAATACAGATTTTGTGTAGCTTTGTTGACATTGACATTTGTGGTTCCCAGCTCTTTTGCATGACATCTAATCAACTGCAGTATGGTAAAGGGGGGTATAGAAAGCTACCAACTCTGTATCAGACTATCAGAGCACAGTTCTCGCTGGTGTGAGGGACAGGAAACGAAACATCAGCCCCACAAGAACTGCAAGTATGCAGTATGCAACTCTTGTGTAAGTTGTCGTATCTGTCAGCACGAGGGACCGTGAGACAACGGCCCTCCAGTAGCAGCTGGCAGCTGAGGTTTGAGGGGAAGAAGGATTTTCAGCTTTGTGTGTGCGCTGCTCAATAATTCAAAGAAGCAGACAAACAGTACCTACAGGTGTGTGGTTTTTTTTTTAATGTCACACTGATGAATTGAGATACTATAACCCAAATATATATACTTCAGGTCCTTTTAGGCACACAACATCAAGCCAACAGTTACTAAAAGATAAGGGAATGGTAAAACAATCTGTAGGCCATACAAATTCTATGCATCAGTTGTTTTCTGTTGCTGGATTTTGCATGTTAGTTTTCTTTTGGAATTCCAAGAGTCAGAGTGGGGAAATGATACAGTATAGATCTTTCAAAGTTAAGCTTTGATAGTGGTATTGAGTGTCAACAGACTGTGTGTACATCTCCAGGATCTTTGTAATTCCAGGAGCTGGAAGATGAGAAGGCAATAAATAATAGGATACAGAGTATACTCTTTTTCCTTCTTAATGGGAGAATATTTCAGACATGGTGATGTAGTTGACAGATGTTCAATTTAGCATAAAAGAAAAAGGAGAAGAAAAGAGATTGAAATTAAAGTTGTACAGGAAATAAAAAAACTAATTAGCAAGGGAACCTGTTGTGAATTTGTCACAATAAAGTAGCTTATGCTTAGCTTCCGCTAAGCTAAATACAAGCTCCCTTAATAGGAAATAAAGGTAATACAGAATGCGAAGTTCATAATTTTCTGTATTTCACTAGTGCTAACTATAATCAGTTTTTGTCCAGCTCAAAGACAACCTTAAAACATGCCAGGAAACACATATGTACATGCACAGGCACACGCACATATTTGTCTTATCTTTAATTGTTACACACATAATGTGAGAAATAAATGAATTACCTGTTTTTAGAGAGATTGACATGCTAAAAATACGTAGAGTTGATTTGTCATATTTCTCTGTGTTTCTCACCATACCGAAGGCTACAAATAGAAGAAGATGGTAAATAAGCTGTAGTAGCATCGGGGCTTATCAATAGCATTCCGAGTTGGGGACACAATGCAGATCTAAATATTTTCTGTACAGCTTTGGAGACAGTTCTGACCTTTCATGGAGACTGTATCAGATAACAATTATAAAAGTAGTGAAAGATTTCTGTTACTGTGCTCTTAAATTAAAATGTACAACATACACATCTATCCCCAAATCTACTCTGTATTGCTTCTAGAGGACAAATAATCTGTAGAGATATTGAGGTAACGTGATTTGCTGTTTCCTGGAATAACTGCCCACAAACATGTGAGTTTGACCCCTGTGCCAACTAACAAGCTCTTGACTAGGTACGCAGAGTGACCCCAGTGATGGTTTCAGAAGAGCAGGATTTGGGGATTCGACACATTTGTCTCTGACAGGAGTTGTGTTTTTCTCCTCATATGGATTAAATAACATATTGACAGTCTTCAGAGTTGCTAATTTTGGCCTTCTGATTGCTAGTTCCATGCAACTGCATGTTTTGCTTCATCTCACAATTCTAGGAATGGTGGTTTCCTGAGAAAATCAAGCTCATAATACTTTGGGACGCTGTCATGGGGTTTGTACATGTAGAATTGGCAAACCAGCACAGTACATAATAAGAATGAAGTTCAATCTGTAGTGGTTTTATACCCTATGTTTTTAAGAGTGTGTAATCATTTTTCTGAAAATATATAAACAGAAATCTTTGTAAAGCTCTGTTTTCCAGCTGTGCGGTGGTATACATGTAATTTGGGGATTTCCAGCCATAGCTGTAGTAGCAGTAACAGAAGATATTTAAAGCATGTTAGCCTTGGTCATGTTTTTACTTAATGATTTTAAGAATCATGGTGCTGATCTTGCAGTGAGATCCATTTACACATAGATCTCATTGAAGGCCCAGGACCTGCAGTTAACATGATTCCAGTCTGTGTCTAACTGCACTCCCATTTTACATAAAATAAATGTAGGTGTTTGTTGCAAGGTCAGCAATTTATGAATTAAGAATTTGTAAATATCCTCAAAATCCAATTCACTAGGAATTTGAAAACCTCAAAAATGCAACGATCCGGAGAGCTTCCCCCCCTGCAAAATTGAATGGTAGCATGAAGGCTGAGGTACAAAGTTGTATCTGTAATTTAAGAGCCTACAGTTATTTGCATTGTAGTCATTTCTGCACTCTGTATGACCATATACTTTTAAATTCAAGGACTTTGAGTTTTCACACAAGTGAAAAAATACAAGCAGGGATTTCAAACAGAAAGCTATAGAAAGAGCAACATCAACATGTAGTTCCTTTTGATAAGATTCAGTCTACAGAACTGGGATTTAAAAGAGAGATACTGGCAAAAGAACTGGGCTCATCTGGTCTGCACAGGAAAAAATGTCAACTTGAAGGGTAGACATTTTCTAAAACAAAATCTACATTACCAGAGAACTTCCTTGAACTGCAACAAACTGCAAGATGGGCTGATATCTTAAAATACCAATAGTAATTCTTGATGAGACATTCTCATTATGCTTTCAGTGATGCAAATTCATTAAATTGCAATGATAATAAAACTTGAGAGATTACATTTACCAATGGATATCAAAGGATTGTTTCTGAGGTTTTTGAAGACCCCGAGATTTGTTTGGCATGTAGCTGAACAGTCGTTTCTCTTTGCTGACAGCCTGGTTTACGTTACTGGGCTGCGTGCTGCTGTACACCAAATGGCATTGTCCAATTGGGTTTTATTTTTAGGCTGCTCTGCAGCAGATGCAGACGGGCACATCACTGCTTGCTCCAGGGCTGTGTGTTGCACTCCCAGCAGGAGCCCCACGGAGAGGGAGGAAACTAGTCGCAGAGATGATAGCGGTGCAGGGCACAAGTCTCAAAGCTCTGCGTTCGTGGGTCAGCTGCCAAGAATTCCTGCACGTGAGGGGTACTTTAAAGTTGTCTTTGCTTCCCATTAGCGACTCGACTTACAGTTGAAACATCACATGTAGGGAATTTGCTAGAACTTTGAATTAATACGCACAGGGCCGAAACAGCGCAAGTTAGAGTCAGGTCCTGTTTGATACTGCAGATTCCTAATCCTCAGACTTGTAGGCTATTCACTGCAGCGGTGATGAACACTTAAAGTAGTAAGCGTATTTTAAAGAATATATTCCAAGAGCTTGATTCTGCTGCTTTTAAGATGAGCAGCAATCTTTGTGTTAGTGGTAATCTTAATGGAAGTAGATCAGGCCCTATGACTGTAAAAATGTGTTTTTCTAGAAACCAAAGTAAAGTAACTTAAATGCCTGTATTAAACCATTTCCATTGTGAAAAGTACTTTTAGCCTGGAAATACATAGCATTTTCTCTAAACTGTATGTTTTAAGACCTTTCCTCTCTATTGTATAGTATATGTGCAAAATAAGTACAATATATGCTATTTATATAAGTATAATTACACATAATTATAATAATTAGTATTTAATCAATGCTAATATAATATGTAATAAATATAACAATTACCTGAAAAAGTACTAGTTATGGGAACTGACGTAATTCCACTAACATCAGAATGAATTTCCCATTGTTTGCAGTGGAACTGTATTTTGCCTAACTGATTGGCTCACCTTATAAAAATAAGAGACAACGATGGCTGGATCACAGACCTGCAAACCAGCTTGCGCAGTGATTTCCTCTGTGAACTTGGCAAGAGCTTTTACTGTGAGTATAGTCAAAAAGTATACAGAATTTAACAACTCTGCTGTCCTTCTACATGAAAAGAAATACCTGCTTGCTTTCTTTTTAGATTAGTGTTTTTCCTACCAGTTTGTTTTATTAGTGTGACACCACTAATGCAGTTATGAAAGAGTAAGCTTCCTGGTCATTGCATCATTAGCAGAATTATAAATTGTGCTTTCGGAATTTCTGTTCATTTTTGTATTGCATTCAGAAATAGTAACTTCAAATATTAAATGGGCAAGGCTGACAACTGGTAAATAAATAGATCTTTACTGAAATTGTAAACCGAATGTACTATAAAAATCAGAGGAGGCACCATTGCTTTTCTTCCAGTCACCTTTCAGAGTAAAAATCTTATTTCAGCTTCTCTGCTTGTAAAGGGAAAGAGACACTGGATTGCAAGAGACTGGGTGAAGTTTATATGTAATGTCTAAAAATACTTTGGAAAGAATTTGCCTGTCAGTATTGATTACGCAAAAAAAAGGCAGAAAAAGCTTTCTGCATAAAGTTAGCTTCCTGGAACACACGAAAAGAACACGCCTGCTCAGAGCTGCTTTTGTGTAGGCACTGGCACCTGGGTGATGGCAGGCCATCGCCACGCAGTCCTGCTGAGGGAGCGGGCAGAGGCAGTCCCACCATGCCCTCAGCCGCAGCCTTTGCTGCTGCTCGCACTGTACACACGGTCGTGTTCGTGATGCTCTGTGCTAGGCCAGATGACGAGGCTTGAATAACAATCTGCTGCTGTGTATTATCTCTTTTTGCCAGAGGTCTTTCGGAAAAGAGAAAGATTTTTGCATGGACACTGCACTGGAGTCCAAGTAAGCAATCTGATGCTCCACAGTGTCATCTGCAGCTTGAAAGCGACTATTGCATGGGGCCTGATTCTATTGCTGTTGAAGCCATAGGCATCTCAACATTTCCAGTGGTGTTCCTGTACTGATGTTGATGGCACAATTGCCAACTGACCATGAAATTTTAGCCTGAAGTCACACATATGTATCTGAAGTGATTTTGCACTGTTCAGGTAAGTGTTCTTGACCACCATTAAAATCTCCGATTTCTGCAGCAGTGGACATTACTGAAAATTCATAGTTCTTTGCTTTTTATTCAGAAGAATACTCTTGCTTGCTGTAGTATCTGATATAACATAACAGTAAATTAAATTAACTAAATTAATTTCCTGCCTTGTTAAAATCCATTGTGTATAGAGGAGTTGTACCCAAGATTAATGTATTCCTAGGCTACCAAAACAGATTTAAATCTGGTAGCCAGTAATTGTTTCATATAACAAAAAATAGTGGTCTTTGTTAGAACCAAGACATTTTTAGAGACACTGTGACTTGGTAGCTTTAGCAAAACAGTAGTTAACTGAAGAGGAAATTTTTTTCTGTGCAAACAGAAGTGATACAGTGTCACAATTTGTAAATTCAGGAAACCTATCTTCTAAAAATAACTCTTAAAACAACTGTACACCTCTCTGAAGCGTAGGATTCTGCTGTGGGGTTTGGCTTCCATGATCCTATAAACAGTAGTGCCTGTGCTCCTCTCAAGAGAAATACATAGTTTAACTACACATGCATCTTAGCAGAGACAAGAGACCCAAATGTGACGAAAAGGAAATTGCTCTTGTCTTACCGAGTTTGATTAAAGCTTTAGGCATAGAGCTTTTTAAATGACAAATGCTCAGTGAAATAACATTATGTCTTTATACTCCAGAGCACTATTAATCTGAGGTTTCAGGACTTTAAGAAATGTTAATTAACTAGTTACCATTTATGTAAAGTGTTAGCAGTACGGTCGTTTTGTGGGCTGATAACTGAAGCGTGGAAATATTCTTCAGAAAGGATGAGACTGGGGTTCTCTTCCAGGTGTATTCCACATCAGGTATTTACAGAGATTTAACTGCTTATGCAGTAGCGATCTCCATGGATCTCCCATCCAGTTAGCCCAAATGGAGCAGGGTCTATTTTGTGAGAGACTGGGAACAGCTTCGGTCGCACCCACAGCAGGAGGTTAATGCAGCCTCAAGCTTTGTGTTCAACACTTGGGAGCCCCAATATGATGGCTAAGAAGCCAGGCAGTGTTCTTAAGGATTTGAAGCAGTTGCATATTCAAGGAAAGAACAGAGACACTGTTGGCTGTTCTGCAGAAAGGTAAAGGTTTGCATCACTTCGTTGTTTGTTTGGGTTTTTTCCCCAGAAAGTTGCCTGCTATAACTAGGGTAAATAATGTGCAGATTAGGAGGCCTCTGTTAGGTTATCGAAATGCATGTCTGCACAGGCGTGCTGAAATCTGTTTGATTTCAGTATAGTTAAAGAATATGATCAGCGCAGAATATGACTCTCAATAGAAACACCGTGCGTTGTGGGTATAGGAATTGTTCAGCTGATACACATTTAGCCTGATGTGTTGTTTCCAGCAGGAGTCATCAGCAGATGCTTTGGAGGAAGGTGTAGAAGACACGTAGGTAATGAATAATCCGATGCACATATTAGATCTCAACTTAATCTTAAATCTGTTCTGAATGTTAAAAACATGAAGCATGGCATTTTCATGTACTTCCCACTGTTTTTTTACTCAAAGAAATCACTGTTTTCAAGTATTACTGGTAACAATTTAACCACTGAATCTCTTTTTGAGTCTTGTGAAGTTGTTGGTCTCAATGATGTTCCTTAAGTTTTGTAATATAATTACATGCTTCTATTATTTTATTACTGGTGTTTTTGTATTTCACAATAAATTCCCTCTGGTTTTCCTGTTACAGGACAGCAAGAACTAAAGTGCGCCATCTACCTTTTCTGTAATATTCTGTAATTTGGGTTGTTTTTAATCACAGGCCTTTCAGGCCTGCTTAATTTTAAGAGTAAAAACCAAACATCTTTCATTTTGCCTTTTTCCTGTCCCAGATCATTCTTCTCATCCTTCTTTTTGTTTCATCTGGCTTTGCAGTGTCCTTTATGGAGCTCTTTGCAGTCCATATCACTACACTTTCTTCCAGATGAAGATACCAATATTGATTTCTCTAACATTCTTCAACTTACTCTTTATCACTTTTCTTATGCATCCCAACGTTCTGTTTTCTTGTTTTGACCACAGCTAAACATGACCTCAGTCAGTTTTCTAAGCTGATGCACTTTTTTAGAATGCTGTGAATCATATAAATAACTCTCTTCTTTCCTTCGATAGGACAATACTTTGTAGTTACCAAAACTGAGGTTTGCTCACCATCAGTCTGCCTCTGTGATGTTGTCTAATTGGGTCTTTCAAAGTTCTTTCTAGCCCTCTCTAACTTTAGTATAAATAACCTGTCCTCTACAGATTTTGCTGCTCCCTTTTCATATCTTTGCTTTCTTTCCATATCAGTAATAAATATATTAAACCACAGAGAAGTCTTATTTTACTTAGTAAAACTGCTAATATAACTCTAAAATGAAAAAGCTCTAGTTTGACAATTTTTGTATCTGTCAGCAAGTGAGCCCATTTCCTACATGTGTTTTAAACTCTTATTGCCACTACCCATTTTAGATTGCCAAATAATTAAAATACAGCGGCTTAATGCTCAGTGATGCTCTGGCTTCTTTTTTCATAGATGAAAAGCTTCTGTAATAGTAAGAAACTTAGAGAATATATCTCTGATATGGACCATGCCTCTGACATAACTGGAGATTTTTTTCCCACCGTAGTTCAATTTATGTTCTTAGGATGCCTGTATTACTGGGGGTTTGGTGCATGTAATCATTTCTTATAAGGAGAAAGAAGCCTTGTTAGAAAAAACGTAATTTCAAACTTTTGAAACTTGAGTTTTACATGTATAAAAAAAAGAATTTGGTGCTTTGGACAAATGTGTAGTATTTTACGGGTGACATCTTTCCAAAATTTTATTAACAGAACCCCCAGTGAAGCTATTGAATTTCCCATTAGCTTCAGTGGGTATGGAGATGGGCCACCACTGACGGCTTTCGAAAGCATCGGGCCTGTGTATCATCATCAAAACGAGTGACACTCATGATTTTTTTTCAGAACGATTATGTTGGCGTGACCTTACTAGGAGAGGAGTTTGAAACAAGGCAGTCGCTGCTGTGCCCTTCCCTGGGGAGGACGGGGAGCCCAGCGCCCGCACACGGATCCCGCGTACTCGGTGCCGTATTGCCATCTGTTGGTAACCGCTCCGCAAAGCTGCCGAACAACGGCTCCAGCGCCTCGGAGCACCAGCTCCCAGGCCGACTTGCTGTGGGTTATTGCTATTTTCTGCCTCCGAGGGGCTGCGCTTCCTTGGCAGCGCTTTTGCTCTGGGCTGCTGCATTGCTGGGGAACTGGCTGAACAGGGCAGGGGCCTCTGGTTCCCAGCGCCGGCCCAGATTGTGCAGACCTTCTTCGACATCTAAAGCTTCTAGCCAGGCCAAAGTCTGCGAAGACCAGGGAGGTCTGTAGCAGGAATATTTAAGAATCCCCCCCACCCCTCCAAGGGGGAAAGAGAAGGGAGTGGAATCTGCACAATTTCTCTGCGTGAGTTTCAAAACCTGTAAAACCTGCGACAGATAAAAAGCATATTAAAACCACAGTTCAACTTTCTAGCCAATAATTGTTTGCATATCATGAATCTAATCAATGGCAATACTTTTTAGTACAAAAGATACGGCTCAAGACCTGGAATCAGGAGTGTGGAGTTCCAGGAACTCATGAGGAAACCCTCAGAGAACCGAGTAGCGGTTCAGTTTTTCAGCACTGCCAAGCTGAGATGCTCTGCAGCAAGTTTCAGGAGTGCCAGGCGTCTGTACGGTGGATTCAAGATCTGATACCTCTGCTCAAGATCCAACAATATCTGTGTTTCCTAAACATGTACATTCCAAAATTTTGTTTTCTAATTAACCAAAAGTCCTAATGAGGACTATATGAACCACACAATTACTACAACCAAACAATTACTAGATACAGAAACTAATTCCACTAGACAAGTGGTAAAACTTTGAAACAATTAGCAGTGGGAGCCTTCAACAAAGTAATCGCTACCTATGATCGTTGTCCTGACCATCAAGAAAGACTTAAAAAGTGTTCTGAAAAGACAAGCCCAGGAACAAAAATGACAGGGCAGAAAAACACGGGTATAATGGAGAGATGGATTTTACAATATATTGACATTGTCCACAAAGGTACTACCTCGTGGTCCCAAGGAAATGGGTAACTGCTGTTCTCTGTTCCGTGTAAGACCCGTACTACTTCTCCCCTCGCAAGTCCCCTCCACTGCTGCAGATGCCAGGTACCCCTTTTCTCCCTCACATTGTTTAACTGGTTTACCTAGCAAAGTTGCATGCAGAGCAATTTCTTCCTGTCTATCCTTAGCATGAAGTTTGCTCTCTCTGTGCCAGATCTGAAGACTATCACAGTCTGAGTAAAAAGATTACCTCTCCTTGCAAGCCATTCCTTTCTCAAAAATTTAGGGCACTTGAATGTATTAGAAATACTTAAAAACGAAGGTATAGATGATCAACTCAAATATTTCAGAATTACTACATTGACACAGTCAGTCCTGACCTCAGATTGCTGTGTGCTTTTTTCCTGAAGCCTGCTCCAATCTCATAAAAAGCACGTTTCTTTGCTGACTGGAATGAGCCCAGTTACACCCAATTCACTGTAGTGAGTGTGCATTTGGGTTTCTCCCGCTGCCAAAACCAAAAGCCGATGGCTGTGAAGCACTCTGTGAATCTGGCTCCTTTTTTGTATTTGAAACCTGGGACTGGATTTGAAAGTCTGGTCCCATTTCTGACAATAAGTCTTCAGAAGAACCCATTTTACTACTTTCTCTGTGGCCACTCCAGTATTTTGTTTCATTAGTGGAAAACGAAAGCAGGATTCTTTGGTTTCATATAATAAAATAAGTTAGTACAATAGACTTAAATGGAAGTGGAATTCTGTATGAAAATTATTTATCATGCCAGAAAATTTCAATTAGGGGAGATTAGCCACTTGGTTCTTTCTGATAAATTAATCACAGAAATTATCTATTAAACGTGCCACTTAACCTTTCTGGTATAAGTGCCTGAGGCAGTAGTATCTAGGCTCTCCACATTCATTTGGAAATATTAATTTCTATGCAGCTGTCTTCCAAAATGGAATTTTCACTTATCTTTTTTATAAGTAGGTCATTGTGCAGCTGTTGTTAATAGAGGCTGGCATTTGTAAAATGGTAAATCCACCATTGTACCCTATTGGTCACAAAATTGATCTCCATCAGTTGCAGAACATCCTGTACTAAAATGGCCTTTCTCAGCCCCAAAGGGTGTCACCCCTTGCTACAATAGCCTTTGGCCTTTTTAGAATGGGAATGTGTCTCAGCTGGCTATTTGCAAAAGCCAAAGCACCACTACGTTCACACTATCTGCCCTCCATTAGTTTTTGCCTTGACTCTACGTTAGAGCTGCCTTACAATTAATCTGGAGGGAAATTGGTGTGACAGCTATCAGCTGCCAGAGAAACAGCTGCCTCGACTGCTGAACCGTGCAGGTCCAAATCCTCCTCCTGCCCTCTGCAATGAGATCAACTGGTCTTCTCAGTGGAGACAAGGCCTTGCTGTCCCTGCAGTGGGCAGCTGTTGCACAGCTTATGGGGAGACAAGCGGCTCCCGGAACAGCTACAGACCTTATCCTGTGGTCTTTAAAGATTAGAATTAGGACCTTGACCTGGATGTCTTCCTCATACGTCATAAAATTCGCTGCTGCAGGAATAGTTTGAACTCTAGAACTGTCTGAGGTGTGCATACCCTGTATCCTAGGGAAGGAAGAGAGGAAGTAAGAAAGGAGGAGGTCTAAGAATGGAAAATATGAATGGCAGATAATTCATAAACTTTAAGGTTAATGAAATGAGAGAGAACATCTCAAAATCTTAGAATAAAGTAAATGGAATTTACACTAGTTATGGGTAACAAAATTAGCATTTCAGAAAGTGGAACTGGTAGCAAGACAGTGATGTTACAGTCGCAACTAGAATGAATATATTATTGACTACATTATTGATTGCCTGAGCCTATACCTTCTCGTGCAGGCACAGTTAAGTATGAGAAGAATGCTTGTAGATTTAGGATGTGAAGCCAGCAAAACCCTGCTGACTTTGGGTTTGGGTCAGATAAACTTGGAGATCTTCAAGGTTTAAGATCTCAAGGATTTGGAGACAATTCAAATACTGCGAGGACTATGATTAAAAAAAAGACAGGGAGGGGGAAACAAAATTGAAGAGATCTGTGTTGAAACTTGGACTGAGGTACAGTTGGGCAGCTGTACTGTATAAGGACATGGGATTCAAATTTCGTATGAAAAGAAAAAGAACAATTAGCAGATTCACGATTGCTACGCGATCAGAGCAGTGAGAATCTACAGAGCTATACGGTGGTTAGGTAGTTTGGAAAGGAAGAGGAAAAGTGACATGGCCAGAAAAGAGAACTATAGTAATGAAAGAGGATTTAAGAAAGGAATTATTGAAAGACATTCCAGCAGGTCGAGTAACAAGAGGCAGTGAAATCCTGAATGCGAAGAGAGTAACACCTCAGGTACCGCCCAGGTTTCAAAGTGAAAGGCAGGACAGGGGAGCTGTCAATTTTGAAATAATAAAAGTAGAAAAGTAGAAGCAAAATTGAGATATCATTTCCATTTAAGAAAACAACAGGATAGCTGGGAAGACCTGCAAGGGAAGTGAATGTAAATTTTATATAGGGCAGAACTTGGGCTTGAGGCTAATCAGTGGAAAGCGGTGAAGGTGCTCTGAGAACAATGACTACTGCTTGGTAGCAGGAGAGAAACTCAGGAAAAATGTATGTAAGGGATCCCTGGATTTGGTAGGGATGTGGTGAGACCGCTTTAATGAACCCCCCATTTGCCCTGATTTGAGAAAAATCAGGCAGGTGAGTCAGCAGTATTTCATGGCTGACTATCAAATGCTATCAGTAAGGCTAACATTTTAAAAAGGATATTGTTCTTCCCCTGTGATTAACAGGAGATACTTACTAGGCCAAAGAACTTTACATCCTGAGTTATGGCGTGACTACGGCCTTCTCTCCTTATGAGACTTTGAGGTGTCTAGGATTATTGAGGGTTTCATCCTAAAGGCCTTGAAAAGGAAGGAGAATGTGTGAAGTTTACATGGCAGCGTGCCCGATGACCTAAGTGGCTTCTTACAGACTTCCTGGGGACTTGTGTGCTTCTTTGCGCAATCAGCTCCATCGTCCAAGTGTTACCTGTCGTTCCGTTTTCCTCCCTGAGGTGACGGTGCGCAGGGAACCACGTGCACTGAGGGATGGGCAGGCGGAGTAAGGCGGTGGGAGAGAAGCAGCTTTGCCTTGGAGAAATCGCCCAGGCCTGTGATGGGCAGGGATGGGAGTGGCCTTCAAAAATGTAAAAAAAATAGAAACCTATAAAGTGGTTAAAATTAGTTTTGCTGCAGAAAAAGGCCTGTTAAACAGTTATTTTAACTCCGAAAAAGCAAACCTTAGAAACAAACAAGTGTGAGGTAAGGAAGGACCTGTTTCAGACAGTCTGTTGCCACTATACCAGAGGTACACGTTTGTTAACATAGTTCAGGGTTAATTAGGGATGTTTTGTTTTGCAGCAAGGAGAAAAACGCTGATTCTGCTGCTTAAGACCCGGGCGGTGATTTCAGTGATCCGAGTCAAGCCCACACTCCGTGACTCCGCATTAGGCCCAGACGCGTGCAGGGGCTCAGGCGCTCACGCCTTCCCGGATTTATTCCGCTGAGCGCAGCCTCCGGAGCGCCAGACGCTCCCTCCACGCCCGCGTTTCACCAGCAGTTTGCTGTAGGCCCGGAGCGGCCTTTTCTCCCTGACCTGACCTGCCCTGCCCTGCCCTGGCCGGGGAGCCCGCGGGGCTCGGGCCCGCCAGGCCTCGGGCAGCGGCCGGCGGGAGGCCGCCGCCATGTCGCGATGCTGCCGGCAGACGGGCTGGGCCCCGCTTTGGGGGG
>Ga0065711_1005529_pt1 | contig 19957 bp, 13 predicted proteins | sample Hoacrofraction12_FD_59098 | JGI IMG/M metagenome (GOLD analysis project Ga0065711, IMG submission 59098) | Hoatzin crop microbial communities from Cojedes, Venezuela - Epithelial fraction 12 v2 (version 2) | ecosystem: Host-associated > Birds > Digestive system > Esophagus > Crop | place... | reverse complement strand
ATTAGCTACAAGTACGAATGGTCCCAGAGTGGGGGGGGCGGGGGGGAGAGTCCAGAGGTCTTGCTGGCAGGTGAGGGGCAGGAAAATCATCAGGTTTCGGGCCCACTAAGGCTTTGCTGGAGAGGAGCAAGTGCTTTGTATGCAGGGAGTTTGCCATTCATTCTGTGAACAGTCAGAAATGCCTCCTTGTCAGGAGGACAGTACGTATTTGTGTTCATTTTCTTGTGTTCTTCTTTTCTTTAGAAAGTTTCCTTTGGGCCACAATGGGTTCCAAATCCAACTCCTAATTTCTTCTGGCTACTCTTAAATTTCTAAGATAAATAAATTGAAATCCTGGTGACTAATCTATTCGCACTAAATTCATACCCTCACCCCATCAGTCAGCATAGAATGAAGTAACAGCTCTGTCCTGCTAAATACACGAGGGTGTAGAGAAAATGAACTATGCTAAGGGAAGGTACTGGAGGGTTCCTACTGCTATTTAAATGTCAGCTCATAACAGCTCCACAGGTAGAGGCTGGCCCAGAGAGATGCTAAAGTTTGGAAAAAGTCACTATACATCCCTCAGCAGAAATTTTGCCCTGGTTAGGGAAAGAAAGAAATATTTCACTGTGTGAGTAACTTCTGCTGACTTCAGTGTGTGTTTAGGTGCTCTTGTGAATCAAGGCCTTGGGTAGTCCTGTAAACTAAGAGTAACTTGTAATAGCATATATTAATTTCCTAGTACATGAATATATTAAACTAATGCTTATTGCATGTAGTAGATAGCATACATTTTTCTACTAATTATTTTTAAATGACTGTACTTTTCCATGAACCTTTCATCCATCAAACTCCAGACTCCTTGTTAAAGTGGCAATGTGTCATCATGTCATCATGCCGTTTTACCAAGTGAGACGGCCAAAGAGGGAGAGGTCAAAGTGACTGATCAAGCTCATGCAGAAGATAGTAGAAAATAGAGCTGTTGATGCTCTTGTGTTTGCTGTCTGTGCATATCTGTTTGGTTTCTCCCAGCCTCCCTTTTCAGTGCATTGGGTCTTACCTTCATGATTTCCATTGTATCTCTACAACATTTTCTTCCCGCAGCATCCAGAGCAGAGTGGAGCTGCGGAAGAGGTTGAAATGCCGCAGCTTCAAGTGGTACCTGGAAAATGTTTATCCTGAACTTCGGTACGGATATGTGATCTCCACCTGTCTCTAGCAGGCCAGTGGCTGCCCCATCCCTCCTGCCCCACAGAGCTTTCCTCTGTTCCGCCAGTCCCCACACCTCCCTCCTGCCCCAGAGACACAGGCACCCCCTCCCTTGGGCTTCGTAGAATGACATAGTGAATTTTATGCTGGCTTTAAACACAGCTTGCTCTCAGTGTGGCATGGTTCATTTGTGATCCTGCTTCCTCTAAGCAGTCTTACAGACTCCATGGCTCTTTTCTGTGGCGCTGGTGTGGGGCAAAGCACCAGTTATTTCTCCTAGCATCTGGGGCTTCCTCAGCTATCCTCCTGCCCTCGCTGCGGGACAGGTGGTATAGAGAAATAGCCAGTCTTCCCAAGGTGGAAGATGCACCATAGCCTTGGTTGTTTCAGTACTTAATGATTCTTGATTATGGAAAAGCACCTCGTTTCCAGTCCTTTCACATTCAAGCCGTTTAAATTTGTGGTGCTGTTCTGTGATACTCAAGACCTCTCTGTTGTGAAACCATCCACTCTAGGAGTTTGTAACCTGTGTTCAGGTGGCTCTGGCTTACTCCTAGCCTAATGCTTGGCTTAATATGCACTTCCACAGCTGCTTTTGTGCAAATCCCTTTTAGTCACCAAAATTACTCCAGAAACCATTGCATCCAGTCCCTCAGTCACTGTCAGAAGCCACGCTCAGAAAGGGTGCAAAAGTTTTGGAGATACCTCCAGGGAGCTGCTGTTGCAAAGGCTGAGAGCAGAATCACAGTGTGAAAATGATTTATAGCTGTTTTCTTGCTTTTTTGCCATGTGTGGCATTGCACAGCAGCATTCACAGGGAATGCCAGGGCTCTGTGGCAGTTTATTATAAAGTTCCCCACTCCTGTAAGCTGAAGGCTGACCTTCAGCCTTCTCACAGTCTATTCCTTGCTCCTGTGTCTGCCTTGTGCAGTGTTATTTAGTTTTTCCTCTTACAAAGGCCATCCATCCATCTCTGAGTGCTGCTTCTGCAGTGTCCCTGTCCGTGTGCTGCTGTCAGTGGTTCAGTATCGTAACAGAACTTGCCGCTCTCATTTTCTGAAGGCGAAGTGGTGCAATCGCACCCTCCTTACCCCACTGAACTTCCCTTTGAGTACTCCATGTGCCCGGGGGAGCAGGGATGTTGTTTTCATGCTGTTCCTGCAGGATTCCCGAGGAAACGCTCTATCAGACTGGGATGATCAGGCAAAGGCAGAGCTGCCTGGAGTCGCACAAGTCTGAAGCCCAAGAGTTCCCTGTCCTGAGCTTAAATCCTTGCATCAGCAGCAAAGGCACGGCAGCATCGGCACAGGTAAGATGTGTTGCCTATCCCTGTGATCCTGGCTAGAGAATAGGCCCTGGGGCAGCTTCAAGGTGATTTTCTAAGTTTGCAAAGGTCAGTTGGAGGATTACCTGTTCTGCCAACCCCTTTCCTAAGGTAGCATGTAGTTAAAGCCTGGTAAGTCCTTCTTACCTCAGTGGAGGCCCTGGGCAGCAGCAGGGACTGGTGCAGGAGCCACAGTACGGGGTGGATCGCTTATCTCTGTGCTAGCCTGCGCTGAGCACTTACTGCTGCTCGGGAACGCCACGTGCCGTTCATCTGCAGAGATCAGAGAAAGACAAAGAGAACTATAATTTCCTCTTATCTTTCAGCCTTATTTCTTCCAAAATGCACTGAATCGCAATGATATTTATACCTTCATAGTCTGCATTCTCTCAATATTAGATTGCCCATTAAACTAGTGAGAATTTAATGAGGATGATCTCTTGTTTTTTCGATCTCATTTTTTTTCAGTCTCACTGAGATGAGAAAAAGCTGCATGTATCAGTGTTCTCAAAAGCATATTCTAGGAAATGTTAGAGCCAAGAGCAGGCACATGTGCCTTGCAGTGGAGTTGCTGGATCAAGACCCTGAAGACACGGCTTCAAAACCTGCCTTTGCTTCAGGCTCCCTTTGTGATTTTGGGCATGTCAGTAAGTTCTCTCACTGTTCCCATCTATAAAACAGGGAGGATAACAATCACTCACTTCTTCAGGGTGCCATGAAATAATTTAATAGGCAACAGTGTGCTTACTTCCACTTGACTGTACATCCTTAACCCTCATGGTTACACATTCAAACCAGGTAGCTACGCATATAAAAGGCCCAGCCTGGAGATGCTGCTGAAAATGTCCCTAATTTGTATGTGCAAATGAAGCATGTCGTTATGTGCATCTCTTTTGCATGCAGTTGCATGCCTGCCTTTAGTCAGGAAAATAATATCTGCTTCATAGCCTAGTAAAGTCAACAATGACTACTTGAATTTTAGTCAGTTCAGAAAATATAGTGAATATAACTGCAAGTACCACATAGCTACAGTTCTTACAGTTTAACTGGTTTCCAGGTTTTAGATTTCTTTTTCTTTCTTCCACTGCTGCATGGACTTTTTACACAAACAGCAAGAGAAGCGAGCTGATGAGAACAGGCCATCATGTTTTGCAGGGTCAACTCTGCTGAAGGAAAAAAATGTTTTAGTGACAATTGCAGCTTTCAATGAATTGGAAGTTTTTTAAAAAGTCTGGGAAAATCAGAATGGAAAATGCTGCTGCAAGCTAGCATTTCAAAATGAAATGGCACTGGTCTTTCTGAAATACCAATTTGATGTGATAGGTTAAAATGAGAAATGTCATGCCAACAAGTTGGATTGTTTCATTCCCATCAAACACGTTTTGTTTTGACATTTCTGTGCAGTAATTTTTTGGAATTTTTCATACTTCAAACTTTTCATCTTCCCATTCTGATTCTGCAGCAGTTTGCAATAGGCCAACACTTCCCACTGGATGGCAACTCCATTTCTTGTGCACATCTAGGACTAACTCTGCAGGGCAATAGAAAAATGCACTACAAACAGATTGCTGAATAGCTACACTCAACATACAGACAGGAACAGAGAAAAACCTTTTCCTTTTATCTTTGTCTGTCTTTCTAGGATAGTTCTCTGTTACTTGTACCCATGGAGAACATTTCAGATGAAAGCAGGATATTTAAATTTTCGCTGTGAATAGAAACATGTATTTTAATTAGACAATTGTTACAGGACCCCCGAAGTTTTGGATGACCTGGGGGTTATAGCCATCGGGTTGTGTAGGATAGATTATACAGCAGTCCTGAATGCTGCTTATTTTTGTATTTGGTGTACCATAATAGAGCAATAATCTTCACTTTTAACATACTGAAGTCGCATCTTGTTTACCCTAGGCTTCATTATTTGAAAAATAGTCTTAGCTAAATCAAAGCTGTGCTTTCCTGGCACTCAGTAAGTACTACGGAAATATCCTAGCCATCCAGATCCTTTATTATCAGTGTTAGTAGCATTAATTTGTTTGCTTGATTGCCATGCTGTAGCTGTCTCCCTAGTCGGCTCCCCAAGCCCTTTACCAACATTACATGCATGAAGTCCTGGGACCGGGTACGGGAAGATCTGAGCTGTCATACATCACCATGGTTTGAGGAGAGAAGAACAGGAGCTGTCAGATGGCAATCAATTGCTCTTTATTTTAGTTTTTTTGTATCTGTAGTGCAGAGGAAGGGTGTTGTAAGCCCTCTGGCCACATCCACAGACTGCAGTGAAATCAGACAGGCTTTACACCACTAGAAGATCTCACAAACCCTCCCTGGTGGTGTCTGCTGTTAGTCCTGAATTGCTAAAAGGGGCACTGGAGCACAAGTACACCCCTCATCTTTATGTGGGAGAGCTCTGTCTTCTCATCCCTGGGATCTACTTGCCCCTTCCCTCTCCAAAAGGTCTGGTAGCAGTCATGACAGGCTCTGGCTCCTGGGGTGGCTCTCGGAGGGACTTGCTCTTGAGTTAGTGACTGGCAGAAATCTTTGTGCAGTGCTGCCCATCCCCAGAGTACAACAGGTGCTACCTGCTCTCTTGCCTGCCGGAGTCTTGGTATGCTACTCTTGTTGTATCTCTTGGTACTCTACTCTTGTTGCATCTCATTTGCTAAATGAACTGGTTGATTGAGCTTTTCAAAAGAGAAATGCATCTGAGGGAAAATAATTGATCGTAATTTTGTCCTGGTCTATCTGATGAAGGTGTGAGTAGTTGGGTTTTTTTCAAACTAAGTGTCAGTTGCTATTAGTCAATACATCTTTGGAATAGACATCTAAGTCTGGGATTTATTTAAATCATTACCAGTTCCACAAAACCTGACATACTTCAGATAAAAAAGCAGAAGACACTTTGGCCTGGATACTCACACACATGTAAGCAGTAGCCGCAAGATGAATGTAAAGTTAGTCATCTCCTAGACAAGCGAGGAAACAGTGGGAAGGTTGAAGCATCTGTTTCCCAGGCCTGCACCCCAAAATATCTGGGCCTTGAAGCTGAGTGGCTGGCATTGCATTTGGGTGGCATATGCTTGACTCTTATTGTGAAGGAAATGCAATGTGATAATCTGTCTGATGTGGCATTGAAGCTTACCCCAGTTGGCTTGAGGACCTCTGTGGGCTGACTAGATCTGCACTTTCTTTGGAGAACATTTAGCACGTATCCAAAGTAACCTGACAGGGTCCNTTTTGAGACATCTTAACGATAAAAATTCTCTTCTGACCTTTCTCCCCTCAAAAGTCTTTATTCTTCTCCATGGGCATGTCCTGCCCCAGCTGTAGGCCAGCTGGAGCTGAGGGAGCCAGGCTGAGGTGGCAGAGCAGAGGGACTGGCTGGAAGCATTGTCACCTCCACCGTGGGCACCTTTTGCATTTTGCTTTCCCTCTCCCAAGACGTGCATAAGAGCTAGCTGCATCTTAAGGCCTTTTGATGGGTGAAGCGCTTTGGTATCCTTAGGTGACCCATGCAGTTGCATGCCTTGGGATAACCTTCCCTGTGATTTTAAAAAGAGATTAATTGAGGGCTGAGGTTGTTCCCGGCTTCTCCAGAAACATTTTGCTCTAGCTGCTACCCTGGCTTGAGGGTATGGCTGACCTCTTGCTGGGCAGCAGACCATGTACAGCTCTGTCACATAACACTGGGCTCCCAAGGGGCTGCTCCTTGCTAGGCTGAGGTGTTCCTTTCTCCTTCTGCCAGCCAGGCTATACCAAACCAAAGGTCACATTTTAAAATAATTTCCTCAATTCAAAATGATGCGGAGTAGCAGTGACAGGTGCCTGCTTGAATGATGCTAAGCCTTGAAAAATAGTTGTAAGCTTCATATGGGGGCTAGTGTCACCTGAGGCTTTGGAGGAGGGGGATTGCTGGCTGTGGTGTACAGCTGGTAGCTCTGCTCTCCCAGTCCACCGTCTTCCACCTTGGTCTGTCACCACTTCATCAGGAGCTGCTTTGTCTTTGAGAAGGCAGGAAATCTTGACCTCAGTTTCACCACGTGTCTGTTTTTCCTTGGTACCAGGGGTGAGCTCTCAATCCCGTTGGCATCACTGCAGGGCAGTCTGCAGCCCTGAAACTATGTTAGCTCCTCAAAGGTCTGCCTTTGTAGGTGTACCCTGGGCTGCCCTGTTCACCACAACTGCCGGACTGCGAGGCTCTGCTCTTGTTACTGTTATGCTCACCATGTGAGTGCTCAGTGTGCCAGGGTTTAGAAGATAAAGTAGTTTCTCATGGGGAAAAAAGGCAGGAATTTTCATCCCAACTGACAGGAATAATGAAAGAGGTGGGGTAAGATAAAAATTTGCGTGGCCATTTGCCTGTATTTGAACTTAAAGCTTTTTGTGGATTCTGTGGTGTTCAAGTGACTTGCCTCTCTGCCTCCCCCCCTCCCCGGCTACGAATTTCTTCATTATCTGCATCACTTTCTCTGGCTTTCATCTAGGGCTGAAACGAATCAAGACATGATTAGAACTGGATAAAACATTTTCAACGAGACTGGCTTCCATAAAAATCTATTCTGCCAAAATAGAAGAGCTGCGTGAAAATCTGTCAGTTTAGATAAAGACAGTAGCAGGACAGCTTGAGGGCAAGAGGGGAGGATCCAATGTCAGCTCTCGAACTGACGCGTATATCTAACACTGTAGGCCTCCCTTCTTATGATGAAGAACAGCTTAGGAGAGATGATGACCACACCACCATGTCTATTCCATGGCACTTGCAGAGTGAGAGGAGGGTCCTACCTTGAGAGGATGTGAATATCAGGAAGGCTGGAATGGAGCCTGGCTGGGGGAAAAAGCATGGAGAACCTCTGGGAGCAGCAGTCCTCCATGAAGTGCCTCAGTGAAGTAAGGAGGTTAAGAGGTCACAAGTCCCACTCCCTGAGTTAGTTGGGGGGATCCAACATACACCAGAGTTACAGGAGTCTCCTCCTCTGGAGCTATTCAAAACCCGCCTGGACGAAGTCCTGTGCAGCCTGCTCTAGGTGACCCTCCTTTGGCAGGGGGGGTTGGACTAGATGATCCCCAGAGGTCCTTTCCAACCCCTACCATTCTGTGATTCTGTGATTAGCTTGCTGCTGCTGAGGAGCCTCATGGGTGTAGCTCAGGCCTTGTCCTGAACTAAAATGACAAACAATTGGTTAAAAATGTAAAGCAGGTTTTCAAAGCAGCGCTGGCACGGAGAACAGGTGTTGGAGCTTGCCCCGTAGGGCTTGGTTCTTCACAGATGCAGGACTAATTTGGCACCTGATTTCCCAGGCTGGTAGTTTACACAGCAGCTGACAGCGTGCATGGTTGGGATGTCTGGAACGTGTTCAATGTAGGATCAGGTAAACTCTGCTCCATCTGACAAAGAAGTAGTTGCCAGAAGGCCCTTTGAGTGCAGACTACGGCTTTGAAAATTAGTGCTTGTTACGTGCTGAAATCCTGGGCAGCTCTCGCTGAAAAGCCTGTGGGCAGGCTGTTCAGAAAGCCAGGTTTGATTTCCATTAGCTGGTGGGGAGTAGTAGGCTGAGAAACGTGGGGTGTGAGGATCACAGTGTGAAGTCCTTGTGGATCTGGGTTTGCTGTGCAAAAGCGTGTTTTCCCTTCCAGGCGGCTAAGAACTCGAATGAAGTGGGATTTATATTCCCAGGATTTAAATGCCTGTAGCTGTCTGTTTTGAAGCTGGGGAGAGGAGTTAAAGCTGCTGACGGTGACAAATACCAAAGGGGTGGAAGTGTTTCCCTGCTCTAATAATTCATGCTAATACAACCCAAAGCCTCCACCATTCAAAGTCAGGGGGAGCTGCAGGCATCCCAGCACTGAGATCAGAGCAGCCATTCTTCACTTCCTCCTCCAGCACTCGGAAGCGGTTGCAGTCTCCCAGGAGCAGCTCTTACCCCTCATTTTTCCACACCCAGCCTAAACTGCCACGTGTTTGAGCGCTGCCTTCCACTCTATTGCCAAGACCTCTGCTCACTTCACTCCTCCTGGAGCTCTGACTCCGTATGTGAGCTCTCAGCTGTTTTGCTTTCTCTCTGCACCTTTGCTTTCACAGCAGCTTTTTCTCATAGCCTGTACCCTGCCAAAGCCTTTGCCTTGGCTCTTGGGGCCTATTGCGGAAACCGTCTTGTTCCCTGGCCTTGCTGTCTCCAGTGTGGTTATTGCCCCCTGCTAGTGAAGCCAGCCTGCTGTTTGTCCCCCAGTCCTGCTCACCTGCCCTGCCACAGCTCAGCAGCCTGCTTTCCGTGTGCTCCTGCTGCTGCTCGCCTGACTCCTGTCTCAGAGCTCTTTACACAGCAGGAGATGATCCTGCTTTGCACCCTGGCTAGAGGCCCTCAGAAACCCCTTCAAGCCCAAATTTTAATACTCTCACAAAGTTATAAGCAAAAAAACTTGTTCCAGAAGTCGCTCTCCGGGGTTATATAAAAGTATGTTTTGTGGTTTTTCATAAGCCAAAGCAGCTGTTGTCTGCTTGTGTCCACATGCAAATAGCAGGGAGATGTCCCTGCCTGGACAGTCTTAGCCCCTCAGGAGGTGCTCTTGGGTAATATGAGCACAGGTGAATGACAGAAAGCATTCAATGAAGGTTGGAATAAACCTTTGTGAAATGCTACGATGCTTTGTCCAGTACCTTTGGAAATCCTGGTCAAACTATCAGCCTCTTGTCTTTTTCTCCCAACAAAAACATCCATGGGTGGAAAAGATAATAATCCCAGAGAGCTTTACACAGGACAAAGAGTCTCTGCTCCCCCAAAGGTTAGTTCTTGGGCTGAGGAGCTGATAATAAACTGGTAAGCATCAAAAGCAGCACAAGAAAAAAACTCCGGGAGAGCCCAGGGAAGCAGGAATAGCAGTGGTCATAGCAAATCAGTAGAGCAAACATTTGGAGTTCAGTCCCACTCCTTTGATAGAAAAGCGAGCTTTACCCCTGATTTTTGTGATATTTGGGAACAGAATCCGGGAAATTGGAAACATTTTCTGTATATTGCCTCCTCTCTCCCGCTGCTAGCTGCAAAGCATTTCTGCTGTTCTTCCTCATAAAAAGAGGATTGCACATTGTGCGGTTGCACATTTCTGCCTCTTCTGCCATTTCTCCATCCCCGTGTTCCCTAACCAGAGCCCAGTTCTGGCTATGAAGTCCTTTGCCTTGTGAACCATTTTCTTCCAGCAGCTTTTGTAGACATTTTCTTTGGTACCTACAGTTCCCCAATGACAGCTGCAGTTTTGGGGAGCCTTGAAATATTCTAGTGAACTGTTCTGATGCCTCTTGAAGTCATTAAGGTTTGTGCTTGGTTTCCGATGGTGTCAGATTCAAGCCAAAGTGTACAAGAATAACAAGATTCAACCCTGATCTCTCACCAGCTTTCTTTTTCTTCCTCTTTGCAGGAATGGACATACACATACAACCACCAAGTCCGCCAGCAGCAGCTGTGCTTGTCTGTGTACACCCTCTTCCCTGGGTCCCAAGTGCTGCTGTCCCCTTGCAAAGAAGGTGACAACAAGCAGGTGAACCCTTTCATTGATCCCCCATTTTCTTTGAAATTCCCTTTCTTTCAGCATAGTATTACTGCACATCAAATCGCCCGCGTGATCTGACTTCATCTGGGTAGCACAGTCTATCTGGGAGTACAGACTCCAGCCTGTTCAGACCTTTGCCTCTTAAATGAGTGTGTTGATAGGGATGTCTATTAGTGCGGGTGGTGATCTGGATACTTATCTGCAAAAGTCAAACCAAAACTGGCAATCTACTTCACACGGGCTGCCAGTCAGCCAGCAGATGCTAACGTTTCTCTGCAGTTAATCATCGAGCTGGCATTTGAACCAGTGACCTGGGGAAAAAGCTGTTAGTAATATATTATCTTACTGAAGCCAGGCAGAGGCTGAGCTTAAATGAGTGTGCTTCCGATGAGAGAAATGCTCAGCGTGTGCTCTGCTGGGTGGGGGCTGGGGGACCCTGTACTTCCCAGCATCAGGCCACAAAGGCTTAGTGATTACTGTCCTCTGGGTGCTGGAACAGTGCAGTAAAAGCATAATGAGGAGGAAGCTTGTTCACCCCTGTTTCTCCTCTCATGTGTGTATTTCTCTGCAGCGATGGGGTAAAGTTGGGTCACACATTGAACACATAGCTTCACGCTTCTGTTTGGACACTGAGACGATTGGGGACACGAATGAGAGCACCAAAGAGCTTGTCATCAACCCTTGCGAGAGCACAGCCATGAGTCAGCGCTGGGACATGGTGATGTCTTGACCTGCTTGAGGACTTACATGGTGGAAACAGGCACTGAGACATTGCTTCACACAGCCAAGATGCACCAGGTGGAGCTCAAATGCCAAACCGTTGGGGGTCCTTGTGTGTAATGGGACAGGAGAAGAATCATTCAAATAAAAATAAGGACATGGCACTCCAGGTTGAACAATGGATGTTGTCTGCAAGGCCTACAGCTGTTATTGGCCTGTTGGCGGTCATACATCCAAAGAGAAGGGATGGCAAAAAAACAAACTTGAAAGGTTTTAGAGGGATACCGGGCCTCCTGTGATGGGCCCTAGAGAAGTTCAGTGTGCACAATATTTATTAATCTGTCTGGAGACACAGGTAGAAGAGCCTTGGAGATGAAAAGGAGACTTGGACTCAGCAAAACAAGCATCTCAATAGCTTTTGGGGGGTGAGGCTGGTGCGCAAGGAGGGATGTGCTGAGGGATGCTAAGAAACATCGCCTGGGATCAGGTGGAAAACACTGAATTGCCTTTGCACTTTTCATTGCTGTGGATGAATTTGTCTTCTGCAGACAGCATGGGTGGAGCCACGTTGCACGTTTGATTTTATCTCTGATCCACGTACACGTTGTGTGTACAGAGGCAGGGCAGTCATTTATGGCTGTGGCCAGCATCAAACCAGCAAGTAACTGGGGAGTCCTGCTCTGTACTAACTGCACGTGGGGGTTGTTGAATCTCCAAAGCCCAAGCAAACAGAGGATGTAGTGTATGAGATTAAAGGATATAAACTGCTGTGAAGCTGGGAGGAAAGGCAGTAACATGATTATCTCTCCTCTCTGAAGGCCACGGGTGAGCCTCGGTCACTGAAAACTCCCCTATAATCTCACTGTGTGTCTCTCACTGCTTCAGATCCGGAATAACCAAATTTTCACTTTTCTTCCATAAAAGTAATATTTTTGGTAATTGAAGGTAATTGCATCATATTTGTGTTTCCTGTTTTCCCAACTACAGAAGAGGGGACTCCCATGAAGTGCTGCTACTGAAGGAATGGAATAGGTACTTAAAACTAGAGACCACTCTGAGAAAGAGGTATTACCTGGTTTTGCTTCCCAGGTATCTTGTAGCCCAAGATGTGAAGTACTGAAGAAAAGGTTTGGGATTCCCCCAGTCACGCCAGTGAGCAGGGAACCCTAGGTTACAAAGTACCTCTCTCCCAAAGTCTTTTAGCATAGGCAGACTTAGCAGAAATTATTTCTTCGGGTTTTGGAGACAAGTGATTAGCCAGAGGTCATGTCAAGTGCTATTGCTACGTGGGAGTAAGGTGACTGCCGAAGGAGAATAGGACAGAAGGCCTAAGGAGGGGTCTTAGGAATAGGACAAGACTGGAAGGTCCAGCCTGTTCTGCAGAGCAGATCCTACCACAGCAACAGGTAGCAGGCAGTGAATCACGAAGAGCTGCACACACAGTTCTGGTGCAGTACCAGCTCTTGATGAGAACTTTTGCAGGACCGTCAGCATGACTTGAAAAAGAATACAGTCTGTGTGTCTAAAAATGCTAGGGTTTAATGAAAAATCTATCTTTTGTTCCCTGTGCTGCAAACTATAGGTACAATACCACAAGCTTAGAGCGTTCAAGGGCTCTGAGCATCCCTTCTTGAATAAATTGCTGGCTTTCAGGATTTTTCTGCCTCAGTTTCTCCTGCCTCAGTTCTGGGAAAAAGCTGTATGTGTAAATCTTCCTGGCTTTAGAGGCAGAACCAGTATAACTCTTTATTTACAAAAGGTCACAGGGTATAAATGCTTTCCATGTGCTGCAGTAATTACTAACCTAATCAAGCTCACTTGATGCAAACCTCAAGAGCTTCTGTTATGAAAGAGCAGGAGTAAGCTGTCATTTCGTGGCGGGAGATGGCATTGTTCCCATGTCAACACTTTGCGCAGGAAACAACGGGAAGTATTAAATTGAAATGGAGCCATTTCACAAAGAAGGGTAGTGACCTTGGGCTCCTGTTTAATTGAACCGGGAAATATCACACCTACTTTTCCCACCGGTGATGACAGGGAAGTGGTAGTAATTCCCTGTCTAGGGCTCACAAGGGAATGCAGCTCCCAAGAGCCTGCAGCTTAACATGTTCATACCTGCACTATGCCTGCAGCCCAGGACTGTCTGGCTGCTGGCACTTCAATTCTGAAAAGTTAAAGAGATGAATAACTTGGCATCAGTGCCCGGCAGGTGCACTTCTGACCAGGACTTCAGACCTATCTAGCTTTGTTATGTTCCACCTAACTCAAAAATATCTGTTCTGCTGAGAGCCAAAGCTCTCTGAACTGATAATGCTCTTCTTTGCTCGAGCAGAATAGCTACCTCACTACACATGTGTGTGCTGGAGCATGCAGACCCATGGGACCTGCAGGGGCGTGTTCTAGGAAGAAGTTATTTGACCAGCTTTTCATGTGTCTTGCATTTGGTGAAATCCAAAAGCTATACCAAACCCCTCCTATTCCAGAACATGAGCTAAGGTGATCTCTGTGAACTTGCTTGGAGGCAGTGGAAGGCAGGCAGTGGGGAAAGTGACATCAGGCATAGTGTCCCCTACAAGTGGGTAGCATCATTCAGCTAAGGTTCTTGCAGGCCCAAAAGCCACAGAGAACCTAACAGACCTGGGGAGCAGCAACCACTTGGCAAACTGGTGGCTGTGTCTCATGCATCCTTTGGCCATAACCCTTAGACTGCAGCTGGGTTCATGGTCCAAGAAATGAGATTAGCCCTATGGAACAGCAGTGTTTCTGGAGAAGTCTGAGAGTAGCAGCCTGACTCCTGGGAAGCTTTATATAAGCAGGCAATGAACTGTTAGTTGCCAGAGTTAGCCCCAATATGACATTTAGCAAATCTGCTTAGTATCCCTGCAAGGAGACCTTGCATCATGTCAGGGAAAGGGTTAACTGCTGCTGAAATCCAACTCGCACCTCTAGGTTTATTTTACATATTAAAATACACTAGGGACAGATGAACCTTTTTTGCTTTGTGTTTGTTACTTGCCTAGACATTTATTGTCATGCCGCGAACAGATATATGTGACATTGATAGGTGTATCTAGATGGGCTTCTATGCCTATACCTCTTAAGCCCTAGTGTCATTTGGTACTAATGCTTTTTGGTAACATTTTGCACTGACTTGAAAGGACAGAAGCTAAAGTAGGAAATATGGTTCTAATCCTGGCTGTTGAGCTTTGTGACAGCCTTTAAGATCTCCAGGTAAGTCACTTCCTGTGCCTTGGGAAAATTAGATTCAGAACAGGAAACTCAGGGCTAGAACTGCTGCTGCCTTTTAAAGATCTGACCAAGGCGAAGCAAAAAAAACCAAAACAGCACCTCCTGAAGGAGATCCATGTTCCAGTGAGAACAAATCTACCTGGTTTTAGTTGGGCTGGAGAAGTCTTGCAGTCCCTACCTTGCTGCTTATGTGTTTTCCAGGTATTTTGTTCTCATCTTCTCTCTGTACCAGCACTGTGCCATGAGATAACACAAAGCATCAATGCTTGGAACCTCAGCTTACAACATACCATTGTAGTAAGTTAGTAGTAAAGAGAAACTGAATTCAAAGATCTGTGATCACCCAGTGAAAATGGGGCTGGTGGATGGAGATTGGAGGACTGTGGCTCAAGACAAGCACCAGCCCTGAGTGGTAGTCCATTTTGCTGCTTCTAGGAGCTACTTGGGATAGCTTACTTCATTTCCCTGTCTCAGTTTCCCAGACTTTTAGTGAAGACTGAATGTTTTGAACAGAGAGAAAGCCAAGTGTTAGTTTTTGTTGCCTGGAATACCAGCAGTACTGGACTGGCAATGGACTGGCAGTCTCTGCAGCCCCATGGTCCCTTATTATCTGCCTGTACAGGGTCTGGTTCAGATGGAGTTAATTTTCTTCATAGCAGCCTGTATGGTGCTGTGTTTTAGACTGGTGACCAAAACAGTGTTGATAACACACAACAATGCTGTAGTTCTTACTGTGCTTGCACAGTGTCAAGGCCTTCTCCATCTCTCACTCTGCTGCCCCAGTGAGTAGGCTAGGGTTGGGCAAGAAGTTGGGAGGGGACACAGCCAGGACAGCTGACCCAAACTGGCCAAAGGGATAACCCATAGCATATAATGTAACGCTCAGCAATAAAACTGGGGGGGAGTTTTTCCACAGTAGGTGTTGCTTGGAGACTGGCTGGGCATCAGTCTGCAGGTGGTGAGTGATGCAAATTCCTTTGCATTATTTGGTTTGTGTTTTTTTTTTTCCTTTTCCTTCACTTATTAAACTGTCTTTCTCTTGACCCACAGGTTTTTCTTGCTTTTGCCCTCTGATTCTTGTCCCCGTCCTGTCTAGGGGGGTGTGAGTGAGTAAGCGGGTAGGGGCTTAGCTGCCAGCCAGGATCAACCCACCACACTGCCCTAAACAAACCAGGGCGTGCAGCGTAGCTGGCTGGTATTCTTCGCGGCTTGGATTCTAATCACAACTGTGCAATAGGGTCTGCGCTGCTCAAATTTCAGATCTTAAAAGCTCTGGTGAACAGCTGTGGGCTAGAACTGTTTGTAGGACTGGTAGATGAAGCAAAATCAAGCAGATTACAAACTGCTGATGATCAACGTACAGCAGAGGAAACTGTAGTTCATTAATGTTCTGGCTAAATTACTTTTGAATGATAAGTCCAGCTCCAGTTTTAATATTACATGGCTGCTTTAGATGGCTGGAAATTTTAACGAAGTCTTGTACGGTTGTCCAGCTTACATAGAGACTTAAGAGCTGAAATCCAGTGGAATTATTCCAGGTTTATGGATGTTCTCCTTATGTCCACTGTTCTGTTACTCACTGGAAGTGCCTTCAGAACGCTGTAAGAATAAAAACCTGTTACAAGCTGTTACCTCTCCAACTGAATCTAATTAAGTTTCGAGTTGAGCTTCATATTAGCTTAGAGCTGACAAAAAACAAAGTGTAAATTTGCAGGTAAGAATGCTGCTTTTGTGGTGTAGGGGGCTGTTTTGTTTTCTCTGGTATTACTTGAGCACTAAGGAAATGCAAGCTGGTTGTGTGTGATGTACAAAAAATACCATGACAGAGTTTAAAGCTTGGGTTTTGCATAATCACTCATCTAGCAATTAACTATCAACTGCCCATTCCAATGACTGTTTTCTCTAATTTTTCTGTGATCTGTGTGAAAGAAGTGTCCAGACAAGATGTTGCTACTGTACAGGGTTAAATTCAGTTTTAAAACCAAACAATCAACCAACTAACCTTGTAAAACCAATCAACCAACTAACGAAGGAAGGAAAAACAGGGAAAAGAAAAGGAGCTTTGAAAGCTTATATGTAATGTGATACATGTAATAAAAGAAGGGTATTGCAAAATCAGGACTGCTCCCAGGCAGAAAGGTTTTGGAGTCTGCAAACCAGTAGAAATATGTTTAGGGTTACTTTTAAGAGAAGGATGGAAAAAAGAGATCTTCAATGTGAACAAATTTGCTGATTGTAAACATACATTTTCCTGCAGTTTCTGCAACCCAAGCTTTCCTACCTTGGGCTGTGAGATGATTACAGTCAGAAGTGTCCTGGCTAGCCTGTTCCCACCACTCAAAGTGAGAGAAATGGGAAGAAGTAAACTCCCGTCTAAAGGCCAAGTTGATACAAGTCTTCACAGTTTCAAAACTTCTTAGTTCTACCCTGTGTGAGGGAGAGGGTTGCTTTCCCCAGAGGGAAGCAGCTGTTTCTGCTGCAGCAGGGAGTCTTCTGCCAGGACACTCGGAAGGCACAAGGCACCTTAATGCTGTGGCAGGGCCCTCTGCAAACCGGCAACGTGACCTCCTGGCTGTGGGCTGGAGTGGCTGTGCTTTGTCCAAGTAAGCTGCGAATTCAGCCCCAGTGACTCAGAGCTGCACCATGGGGTCAGGTTTGTAACACAGCACCAGAGCAAAGTCCCCCCCAGTCCTCGGTTTTCTTACTTAAAAGAACAAGCGACTCTGCAGTGCTCCTGTGGTCCTTCAGAGCAGCTGTGCTTGGGTCAGGTATTAAACACACGGTACATTCTCCCAACTAACTCTGACCATGGAGACGCAGAACGATCCACATATCAGTGTGTCTCTGCAGCAGACAGATACAATGCCATGCCTCCTTCTCTTATCTTTGGAGAAGTTGCCTGAGCCTATTTTAATGTAAGTCAGCATCCTGATACAGTAATGCTGTTCTTGCATTTGAAGTGGTTTTAGATCAATCTGTATTAAGTGCAATTTGAGCATTTTCATGAATTCTGATCCTGCTGACAATTCCTGGATCACCCCTATGGACATCCAGCCTGTTTTTTCTAGCAGAGATGATTGTTTTCTCTAAACGCTGAGTCACACCCAAAGACTACATGCAGTCACAACCTGATCCAAGGGCATTACTAACATTAACTCTGACTCTCCTGGGCTAAGCCAATGCAATTTAGCTAGCTATTACAAGTTTTACTGGACTTCAGCTGCCCAGGGCCACTGACAACAAGGGCATGCACAGCAATGATCATTTCACAAGAAGCAAAAGAGCATGCAGTGTTGGGAGACAGTGCTCCTAATCCTCATCCTGAGGCTGCTTTCACTTCCTTACTCATCCTTGGGGAGTTGATCTGGAGAGGCTTGTGCACAAGCTGAGGTGAAAGGGAGTTTTTCTCGAGGTTTGGCAGTGGTGGGAAGCACTTTGCAGGTACTGTGACTGACACGAGAGCTGATGGAGGGCAAGGTGAGGGGTGTTCACAAGATGCTCCATAAGTTGTGGAGCTGTGAAGATGCTGCTGCAGCAAGTGAGACTGAGGAGTAACCAGGGTTGTTACGAATCATCTGAGAATGAAAATGCCTGGTCTCTGGTGCAGAGAGCCTGGGTGGATCTGAGGTCATCACACTGCACTTTCAGGGTTTTTTTATTTTGTCTGATAACTGATCCAGTGGCTTGAAATGACTGCCCCAAGGCTGTAGAGGTTAAAACAAATTTGCTTATCTGGTCACTACATACTTTTGCTTCTGTTAGTGAAACTGTTGTTAGAGTGGCAGTGGATTATTCAGTGCTTGGAAGTGAAACCTTGTTTTGGACATGGTGTTTACGTTGATAATGTGTATTACTTGTCCTGTCTCTGCAGCTTTGCATTGCTAAACACTTGGTATGTTTGCAATGGATCTTTAGCTTGAAAGATCACAGCCATTGCATCTTGAAATTGATTTTTTTCTGTGGAGAGATGTTTGAAGCAAAAACCAATTTGGTTTGTATAAACTACATTAGATATAAGAAGATATCCCGCAGAGTGCACAGGATCACCTTTGAAGCCATTTTCACCCTACCATGAATAACAAGTTGCACAATAAAAGGAATTTCTTACAGCTGATCTGATCTCTACCCATCCCTGAGCTGGCTCTGAAATGAGATCAACCTATCTACGCTAATTCAGGACAGGTGTATCATATTTCCCAATCATATTACTGAGCCTCATGAGGCCTGGTGGTGTAACCCAGAGCTGATTACCAGGGCAAGTGAGGCAGCTTTGTCTGCTTTGAGAGACTTGCCTTGTAAATAAGACACCAGGCTTCTCTCCCTGCCTTCTGAAGACAGCAAGCTGGTCTGTGAGGTTCTACCTGGGCTGCTAGGTAAGTGGTGGCTCTGGAAGGTCATGAGTGCAGCTTGCTTTTCTCTTTGGATAGAGTCAGTGTCTTGTATCTCTCTTCTCCCCTCCTGTGGCTGATTCTGTCCTTCTAGTCTGGTCCTCCTCTGGTGCCTGTCTGTTTAGGTACTCTGCTAGCCAACCTACAGAAAACAGCAAAACAGAGAGTATGCTTTAAAGGGAAAAGCAATAAGGAAAAAACACCCACAGCAAAACCACTGCCTTTCCCTCCCTCCTCCCAGTCTCCCTTGGCCTGTTGTAACAGGTTTTCCTGATGTGTGCTAACATCTAATTTTAGGGTATCTGAGAGGTATCAGGGCTTGGGACGGTACCTTGGTACTGGAAATAGAGGTGCATTTGCAGTGCAAATCCTGTCTGGAGTCATCCCCTCTTTTACCTCACCACAAGGCTGCGAGCTCCAGTTCTGCAAAGACCTGGTACATTTTGTGGGTCCGATATTGCCTTTTTCCCTTGGCAGGAGTGTCAGGGCTGGACTGAAGAGTCTGGCTCATGAACACTGAGAAGTTATTGCCAAACAGGAGCAGATGGACTCCTAGCAATAGATGCTGACTCAGGTTCTCCCTGAGACAACAGGGAAAAAGATCCTGGCTGACCAGATCTGGGGCAGGCACTGGTCATTCTGCAGGGGACAGGGTGACATTCACTGCTGAGCTTGCTGTATTTGGTGGCAGAAAACAGATCTTCTGTTGGTTTGCCTGCATGCAGCTGTGGACATGAAAGGTTCCATATTCATGTATCATGATAATTAGTGGTAGCTCTCAAAAGGCGCCTGAGTTCTTAAGCATCCAGAAGGAAAAGGGAAAAATTCATGGTGCCTCAACTGGATTTTGTAAGAAGTAACTGGATTGGGGGAAGAAAAAGAACATGTCCTTAACCTGACTTTAACTTTTCGTGGCAAATAGTAATAGTAGCAGCTGTGGGTGGGTGGGTGGATGGATGCGAAGGGATTACGCCTATCCAGTCTGTGATTTAAAAGGTCAGCCTTGAGCTGTTTTAGTATGAGGCAATGGGGAGTTAAAAGCTCTGCTTTCTAAGTTGTGTGTCCTCTGTGCTCAAGCGTGCAGGGCTGTGCTGGGGCCTGGGGAGCCCTGTCTCCCCAGGTTTACAGTGATAGCTTGTGTGGGATCACTGGTGGTGAGCTGTGCGTGCCCTGAGTATGCTATACCTTCCTGCAATGACATGCCTCCTCCTTGGGGGGACTGATGCCAACCTCAGCAGAGCCCAATTACCTTTGGTGAGACCCTGATGGAGTGAGAAGCCATGTTCAGGCAGTTCCGAGCTGTTCCTTGGAGGCTGCTCTTTCTAGGGCACTTGGCTCTCTGGTGCATCCTGCAGACTACTTGTCGGCATATTATCAGCCAATTTAAAATGACTCAAGCAAGCCCTCATCAGTGTGTGAGACCAAAGGGTATTAGTGGGCACGATGACAAGGATGGCTTTTATGAGCCACTTCATAAAGCCAAACCCTCAGGAGCTATTGAGGACATAATTAGATTTGAGGACAATATGATTCTTCCCCCCCC
>Ga0065711_1037309_pt1 | contig 19958 bp, 11 predicted proteins | sample Hoacrofraction12_FD_59098 | JGI IMG/M metagenome (GOLD analysis project Ga0065711, IMG submission 59098) | Hoatzin crop microbial communities from Cojedes, Venezuela - Epithelial fraction 12 v2 (version 2) | ecosystem: Host-associated > Birds > Digestive system > Esophagus > Crop | place... | reverse complement strand
CAGGGAGGTTGTGGAGTCTCCTTCTCTGGAGATATTCAAGACCCGCCTGGACAAGGTCCTGTGCAGCCTGCTGTGGGTGACCCTGCTTGGGCAGGAGGGTTGGACTAGATGACCCACGGAGGTCCCTTCCAACCCCTAACATTCTATGATTCTGTGATTCTGTGACTCCTCCCTACCGCCGTGGGGGGAGGGGCAGCAGAGCAGCCGCGTGGCCCTTTTATTGCCGGCCACAGCCAAACTATAAGACTATCATAGAATAAGTGTTAATATCTGTAGATGTTAGCATGTTGGGATAGATAAAAAGCAGTTACCACTGATTGTAATACTGTTAATCCTCTGTTAACTGTCTCAAAGTTTTAATTAGAGGCACAAGTGAACAAATGAAGACACTTGGGAAAAATCTTTTTTGTTTGGATGTTGTTTTTTAGGAGTAGTTAGGGTACGGTTAACTTTCACTTTTCTTTAAGTTAATCATTCCTGAAGATCTTTAAATTCAGGGACATTCACCTTCATCCTGCTGCTAACCACATTCATGTTGTTTCCAGATTCTGGGCTGAACAAGCAGTGGGATTTGGCGAAGCAGTAACAACAAAGAGCTGAGTTTTTCTGCCCTTCCATGAAGCATTTCCTCCTCTATGCATGTACCCAGGTAGTGCTACACAGCCAAGGCCTGGCCAACAGGTGGTTTGCAGGGTCAAGGTGGCAGTTTTACGACAGTCAAGAACAAGACATGTTGAGGCTGTGCACTTTTTGCAAGACTCTAATGTTCAGATAAGCATTTGGACAACAAGACAAAGTGAAAGGAGCCCCTCTGCACTTCAAGTTGCACAAGAGGCTGTCCTTTAAAAACTATTTAGGTTGCTACCTCTTTTTCTCAATCTGGTGCCTGTTCTTTTTTCTTTTCCTCTACTTTTAATAGGAGAACATCTAAATAGTTGCATCAACTGAAGAGAAACATGAATAAGATGAACCAGGATCATCTGCAGAAGTTACTTCTCTGCCGATTTTCATGTTTAATTTAATTGTATTTTCATTCATCCTCATGGAAAACAGTAATTCTCTTCTTTACCATCAAACATCCCAACTTCCAAGCACCCGGCTTAGATTGAAATGCATAGCTGAAATTTGCAGTTGAAGTATGCCGTGAAAGACATCCAGACTCATTTAAAGAGCTCAGGGAACACTGCCTTTTTCTTGTGCTTTACCAGCTGCAAAATTTTTCAGTAACGACACTTAAGGATTCAGTAGTCACAACTTCAAAGACAGACAGACATGAGAACTGAATTATCCATCTCCACATGCTTCATCTAGAGTTCTCTTTCCCTTTGACATAGTATATTAGCCTCTGGGGCTGCTAATTGTGCGTTGTAATTGCACCTTGTAACTGACTTGCCAAAACAAATTGTATTAATGTCTCTAATCTTCCTAGTGGAGGTTCCCAAAGTTGTACTGAATTTCAAATCAGCTGTTGTGTGGCCAAGGTAAATAAGGGGACAGAGACTTCCAGTAGGGAACTCCGAACTTTTTAAGAGGTTAGTAAATAGATAAACCAATCTATTGTCTGTGAAAACAACTACTAAATCAATCACTGCTCCACAAGCTTACTAAAGGATGAGAAGATAGTATTGTTTCTGTTTTCAACCTCATAATCTGTTATTCACCGCAAGTTTTACATGATTTTTCAAACAAGGTATCTTATGCTGACATGGCAGGAAATACTCATGGGAGTTGCGCATAGTTCTCAAATTATCTGTTCTTCAATTACACCACGCTAACGCAGTGACTAACATACTGGGCTGGCATGAGGTCCACATTTAAATGAGTTTCATAGAATCATAGAATGATTCAGGTGAGAAAAGACCTGTAAGATCATTGAGTCCCACTGTAAACATGACACTGCCAAGTCCAGCACCAAACCATGTCCCTAAGTGCCACGTCTACATGTCTTCTAAATACCACCAGGGATGGTGACTCAACCACTTCCCTGGGCAGCCTGTTCCAGTGCTTGATAGCCATTTCAGTGAAGAAATTTTCCCAATCTAAACCTCCCCTGGTGCAACTTGAGGCCATTTCCTCTTGTCCTATCACTTGTTACATGGAAGAAGAGACTGACACCCACCTCACTACAACATCTTTTCAGGTAGTTGTAGAGAGCGATAAGGTCTTGCCGGAGACTCTTTTTCTCCAGACTAAACAACCCCAGTTCCCTCAGCTGCTCCTCATAAGATTTTTTCTCTAGACCCTTCACCAGCTTTGTTACTCTGGGGTTTTAGTGACTCAGTGCAGGACAAAGCAATTAGCATTGTTGAATCTCACACAATCAGCTTTGTCCCATCAATCCAGCCTGTCCAGATCCCTTTGTGGAGCCTTTCTACGCTCAAGCTGATCAACACTCCAGCCCAACTTGGTATCATCTGCAAACTTACTGAGGGATCACTCAATCCTCTCATCCAGATCATTGATAAAGATATTAAACAAAACTAGCCCCAGTAGTAAGCCCTTTTAATGCAAGATAATTGATTGTTCTAACACATATTTATAGAACAGCCAACACACAATTCTGCGTCACTGGCAACTTGTCCTCAGGATGTGAACTGAGGAGTTTTGAAAGCCAAGCTCTTTCCTGTTACCAGTTGGGCTCCATGCCTTTTTGGTGGGGTTGTGAGTATGGAGGTCTGCTGTTACTTGTTCTGAGGATGAGCAGTGCTGCAGCACAACAGGTTAGAATGGGAAATTTCACAGCATCAGCCAAGCTGTGTAGAACCTCCTTGCCACCAAACTCTGTGTTTATGGAACCTGCAGTTTTAAGGATGTCCAAGACGCTCTCTTCAGACTTTCTTGTCTTACAATACATTGGTGAGTTTTAGTATGTGACTTTTTTGCTTGTTAATGGTTTTTATTCTGCTACTATTCTTGTTCTCTGACCCCACAGGACCAATCTACGATACTTCTCTCATTCAGATATGAGTCTTCCCAGGATGACATTTTCCTCAACTAATTTAGAGATCTGCAGTACTAGCAGGCAGGTGAAGGAGCTTGGAACTATTCAGTCTCTTCTTTTTGTACTAATGGCATGATTAATAAGTATATGCACATCTCAGTCAAATCTAATGATAAAATGGTGTGCAAAGGTATCAATAAGATACACAAACAGCCATCTTTTAGGTGTGGCACACAGCTATATAAACTAAAGCTGTAGTTACTGGAGTAATAGTGTAGTAATAAATATTAGTGGAGTAATAGTAGGTCTTAAACTAGGGAAAGGGATTTTCAGGGAATTTTGCATAGGGACAAGAGTTTTATTAGCGTAAGTTTATTGTACATAACTTCCTGGGTTGTAGATGGTGGGTCAACATGCCTGGGATATCCTTGACCTTATGTGTTTTGCGACGTTGTAAGGTGGTCAGTATTGTCTGTGCTTAGACATCACTTTGCTCTATTAAAATCTATTGCAGAAGAATATTCTGGTTTGGAAGATGCTTCATGTTTTATCTGGAGGGGAGTGTTTTGGGTGGCGGTTTGTTTTCGGGGTGTTTTTTTTAGTAAAGCCTAACAAAGTGAGAATTCACCTTCCACCTCCTGAAAAATTAAATATTCCAACATCTTCTTTCATAAGATGTATCTCCATTAGGAAAAAAATCTCAGAATGTAGTAAAAGTTAATAAAATCTAAACTCTAGAAAGGAAAAACACTTGGAGTGTGGCAAATTAGCTGTCAAAGTCTTTAGCTGCCAAAGGCAGTTAAAATCCTAAGTGTAACCTGGAAATCTGCTAATAATCGTGTACTTCTGATGGCTGAAGTTGCTTGGCATGTCACTAGATTGAAAGTAACCTTTTCTATATCAGGCCAGGCTTCAATGCTAAATCTGCTTCCCAGATGAATTGGAATATCTATTGCTGCCAAGAGGCTGTGTGGAGGCAAAAATGAGAGAACTTTTTGAGAAAACTCTTGGGCTGGTGCTCCTGGTGATGTGAAGACAGAGATTTGAGGAGAACGTTTTGAATGTCCTGGCAATGCTCCACTTCCTTGGTCCTACTGTGATGATGGCATCATACATATATTTATTATTGATGAGGCCTGGCTTACCATAATTCAGCAGAAACTGGCTCCCATTTCTTTCTCATAAAGGGCTGAAAAAAGCTATGTTTCTAGTCCCCATTCTAGTCTCTGCTTTACAGATCCTCAGCCAACCTGGGTCAGGTGTGCCGGGTGTTTGGTGCTAGTACCAAGGACTAGCATCAAATCACTTGGGAGAAAACATATTTCTTTGAAATACCTGCTTTCCCAGCAGCCCCAAGACTAGAATTAGAAGAACTTTACTAATGTATCTGGCTGTTTTATTACGTCTCTAGTTACTTCAGAAATCCAAGAGCAAAAAGTATCTGGAAGGATTCAGAGACTGCCTTTAGCTAAAGAAAGTGAACAAGAACTAGCTAGCTTTTGTAATCCAGGCTGGATCAGCAGTTAAGCCTAAATCATCAAAGCAGATAGAAGGCAGACAATACATACTGTATAACATACTTCTGAGTGGTGGAAGAGGGAAATTTTCTTTTGAAAACACAGTAAAGGATTTAGGCAGGAGAGGCTTATGTCAGAAAGAGGATAATGGAGAGCTGAGACACTGATACTTTTTGACAGTAGCAGGAATCAGTCCATGTTTTATAAATCCTTTCTTTAGGATAAAAACTGGAAAGTTTTGAGGAATCAAACATATATGGCATGAAAGCAAGCAATATCATTTTTGCTGTAAATCTAAAAATGGGAGGGAAATCCTGGAGGAGAGAAATGAAGGGGTGAAAGAGATGAAGATTACAGATAAAGAGTATCCTATTTATGAGCTTTATCCTATTCTGAGGTTTTTCTTGTATGCTTTTAAATTTCATTCTTTGTCGCTACTTATGAAAATCTCCTGCAAACAGTGGCTCAGGCAAGGGGTCAGCTGTGGAGAAACAGGCAAAGGCTGAAGGACCTTCAGATATCTGTATGTTTCATACAGGTAAAGACTACGCCACATCCAAGGCCTGGCTACATGTTTTCTATAGCTTGTGTATCGTGATGTGCACCCCACTAAAGGGAACAGCCATAACAGTGATCTGTGTGAGATTTGGATCATGCATTTTGCTTTATGCTTAATTCATCCTGTACCACTGTCAGTAACTGGCTGAGATCCTTCCTGAGAAAGAGTTGGATACAGTGTGCCTACAAGGAACTGCTGGGCAGAAGCATGCTGTGCGCTGTTCCCAGCCCCTTTCCTTGTATCTAATGACAGCCAGCTTCAAAAAAGTCTAGGAAAATTGTGGTTGTTCTGGTTTTGGCTGCAGCCGGCAACAAAAGCGCCACGCGGCCGCCCCCCCCCCGCCGGGGTGTGGAGGAGAATGGAAAGAAACAGGCAGAAACTGGTGGGTCGGGATAAGGGCAATTTAACAGAACAGCAAACAAAGGGAACAGGAACAACAACGATACAGATAAGGGGAATACGCAGAACAAACCAGCAGAACAGAGCCCGCAGAACAGAACCGCTCTCTCGGACCGAACCGCCGCTGTGCCCTCCCGAGCCGCGAGTGAGTTCCCGCCCCTCAGCTCCCCCTCCCCGGAACCCAGTGTGACGGCACATGGTATGGAATACCCAGCTCTGTTTGGCCAGGTTGTGGTTGGGTCAGCCCACCCGGCTGTGCCCCTTCCTGGATTCTGGTGAAAATTAACCCTGTCCTGGCCAAACCCAGGACAATCCTCTTTTAGTTTGAAATTGTTACCCCTTGTCCTATTGCTAGAGGTCCTATTAAAAAAAATGTGTCCCCATCTTTCTTATAAGCCCCCTTTAAGCATTGAAAGGCTGCAACGAGGCCTTCATACAGCCTTCTCTTCCCCTAGCTATACAACCCCATCTGTTTCAACTTTTCTTCACTGGAGAGGTGTTCCATCCCTCTGACCATTTTTGTAGCCCTCCTCTGGACCCGCTCCAACACGTCCATGTCTTTCCTGTGCTGAGGGATGCAGACCTGGATGCACTACTCCAGGTGAAGCCTCACCAGAGCAGAATAGAGGGGCACAATTACTTCCCTTGACCTGCTGGCCACACTTCTCTTGATGTAGCCCAGGATACGGCTGGCTTTCTGTGCTGTGAGCACACATTGCTGGCTCGTGTCCAGTTCTTCATCCACCAGTACCCCCAAATCCTTCTCTGCTGGCTCATCTCAATCCATTCATCCCCCAGTGTGAACTGATACTGGTGACTGCCCTCACCAAGGTGCAGACCTTGCACTTGGCCTTGCTAAACCTCATGATATTCACATGGGCCTACTTCTCGAACTTGTCCAGGTCACTCTGAACGGCATCCTGTCTCTCACGTGTGTCGACTGCACCACTCAGCTTGGTGTCATCTGCAAATTTGCTGAGGGTGCACTTGATCCTGCTATGTCATTGATGAAGATATTAAACAGTACTGGTCCCAATACAAACCCCTGAGAGCAAATATGAGGCCATGGCAGAGGCCCTCTGTCACAGAACTGTGCTTTGCTGAACAAAATTTCGGGAACCCACACTTGCGTTGACGATAGTGACAGTTACCCTATGGAAACTTACTACTCGCACCTCCTGTTGTTCAGTGGTTAACTAGTTTGCAGCTGGCAAGTCCACTGTGGTGGTGGCCAAACTCTCCGCCTTTATTAATGTACATGGAAAAGGCAGATAAGATCACCCAGTCCCTTACAGTCTGTGGGTTGTCAAAGTGCACAAGGTCTGCTGTTGAGATGCCCTTCCTCACCCAGTCCCCAGCCTAGGGGACTGCTACAGTTACATGAAGAGCACGGGCTTCATACTGCCTGTCCTTGTGAACCACCAAGGCAGGTGAAGGTCAGTCTTCTGCAGCCCTTGACTTCACAGTCCCCAAAGCACAAGAGATGGAATGGTTACCTGCCGTCAGTCAGTCACTGTACTGTGTTTTTCCTTCTTTCTTGCTAATGTGAACACCACAGCTTCCAAGTGAACAGTACTCCCTGGAAGAGAGAATGCAGGTGAAGATCCTCCTTGACACAGAAATTCTCCATGTTATGCATATCTGGTTCAACATCCACTATGGCATAGCCCTTGTCTAATCCGCAATGAACATACTTTAACCTTCTAGTACTTCAAGGCTGATCCATCTTCCCTCTTTCCCAGCAGAAGCCCAGATACCACCTGTCCCGAAGGACACCCATTCATTTCCAGAAGCTTTAGGAAAATCTCTTTTTGTTTTCTTTGTATGTTTGTTCCATAAAGCTATGTGAATCTCCATGATCCTTTAACTGTCATAGTTTTAAATCAGTTTCTTATTTCACAAAACTACAAGGATGGTCAGTAATATCATCTAAAGGTAATGATTGTCAATAATATGCCAAATATATGTAATAAATTAGAAGTATTTAAAGCCTTAGCAAAGCTTCATTATTATGATGATAATTTGTGATCCTCATTACAGAATAATTGCTTTTCAGTGCAGGTAGAACAAGAGCAATCCTTTCTTCATGTCACTGGAAATGTAAAACCACTTGATTTGATTTCCCATTGGTGCTCTATTGCTTAATTTTGTATTCGGCCTTGCAAACCTACTGTAATAGCCAAAAGCAGAACTGGACCCATACATTGTATAATAATCAGAATATTTGTATGACTGCTGTTTCTGCGGTAGGCATACTTAGAACCCAGAGCACGGTATTCCCACTAGGACGCAATAAAATCTAGTTAACTAAACAATTAGAGCATATCGGCTTTAGTTAGTCACTAGAATCGAAGAGTTTCCTAATCAAAAATGACCAGAATAAAGAGGAGGCTGAGTAAAGTCAGCGAACCATAGCCATTCTGCAGTCTGAATGAGAAAGTATCTCAAAATGTAAGTATTTGTTTAAATTTTTCAGAGAACATGTGAAGAAATTATGTATTTAAGGGAAACAAGGACAATTTATGATATTTTGTTATGAAATACCTTTTTCCACCACACAATTTCAAGCCATTTTCCCTTTTATTTGAAAAGCAGGTTGAAGACCATCTTGGGCACAGTGATCATGAAATGATAGTTTTCAGTTCTTGGAGGAGTAAGGAGGGGGGTTAGCAGAACCACTACCCTGGACTTCTGGAGAAGACTTTGGCCTGTTTAGGAGCCTGGTGGACACAGTCCCTTGGGAGGCAGTCCTGAAGGGCAAAGGAATCCAGAAAGGACACTCTTCAAGGAAGAAGTCTTAAAGTGCAGGAGCAGGCCATCCTCATGTGCCAAAAGATGAGCTGGCAGGGAGGAAGGCTAGCCTGGCTGAACACAGAGCTTTGGCTAGAACTCAGGATAGAAGGAAGAGTTTATGTCCTTTGGAAGAAGGGACAGGCAACTCAGGAGCACTACAAGCATATTGTGAGGTTATGCAGGGAGAAAGTTAGAAGAGCCAAAGCCCAGCCAGAACTTAGCCTGGCTACTGCTGCCAAAGGCAATAACAAACTTTTCTGTAAATATATTAGCAACAAAAGGAGGGCTAAGGAGAATCTACACCCTCTATCAGATGTGGGGGGAAATCCAGTGACAAAAGATAAGGAAAAGGCTGAGGTACTTAATGCCTTCGTTGCCTCAGTCTTTAACAGTAAGGGAAGTTGTTCTCTGAACACCCAGCCCCCTGAGCAGGAAGACAGGGATGGGAGGCAGAAGGAAAACCCCAAGTCCAAGGGAAAATGGTCAGCGACCTGCTACACCACATAGATGCAAGTCTATGGGGATGGATAAGACCTACCCAAAGTTGCTGAAGGAGCTGGCAGATGTGATCGCCAAGCCACTTTCCATCATCTGTCAGCAGTCCTGGCTAACCGGGGAAGTCCCAGTTGACTGGAAGTTAGCTAATGTGATGCTCATAAACAGGAAGGGCTGAAAGGAGGATCCTGCGAACTATAGGCCTGTCAGTCTCCCCTTGGTGATGGGGAAGATTATGCAGCAGGTCATCTCGAGTGCCATCACGTGGCACACACAGGACAACCAGATGATCAGGCCCAGTCAGCAGGGGTTTATGACAGGCAGGTCCTGTTTGACTAACCTGATCTCCTATGACAAGATGACCCGCTTAGTAGATGAGGAAAAGCCTGCGGATGTCATCTACCTGGACTTTAGTAAGGCCTTTGACACTGTTCCCCACAGCACGCTCCTGGAGAAACTGGCTGTTCAAGGTTTGGATGGGTGTACAGTTCGCTGGGTAAAAATCTAGCTGGATGGCCGAGCCAAGCGAGTGGTGGTCAATGGAGTTAAATTGAGCTTGCAGCCAGTCCCAAGTGGTGTTCCCCAGGGCTCAGTTTTGGGGCCAGTTCTGTTTAACATCTTTATCAATGATCTGGATGAGGGGATTGAGTTCTCCCTCTGTAAGTTTGCAGATGACACCTAGTTGGGTAACAGTGTCGATCTGCTTGAGGGTAGGAAGGCTCTGCAGAGGGATCTGGACAGTCTGGATTGATGGGCTGAAGCCAACTGTGTCAGGTTTTATAAGACTAAGTGATGGGTGCTGCACTTTGGTCCCAACAACACCATGCAATGATACAGGCTTGGGGAGGAGTGATTGGAAAGCAACCCAGCAGAAAAGGACCTTAGGGTGTTGGTCAACAGCGGGCTGAACATGAGCCAGCAGTGTGCCCAGGTGGCCAGTAAGGCCAATGGCATCCTGGCTTGTATCGGGAATAGTGTGGCCAGCAGGAGTAGAGAGGTGATTGTGCCCCTGTACTCAGCAGTGCCGAGGTTGCACCTCAAATCCAGTATTCAGTTTTGGGCCCCTCACTACAAGAAGGACGTTGAGTTGCTGAAGCGTGTCCAGAGAAGGGCAAAGCGGCTGGTGAGGGGTCTAGAAAACAAGTCTTACGAGCAGTGACTGAAGGAACTGGGGCTGTTTAGTCTGGAGAAAAAAGAGGCTCAGGCGAGACCTATCACCCTCTACAACTACCTGCAACGAGGTTGTAGCAAGGTGGCTGTCAGTCTCTTCCGTCAAGTAACAGTCAATAAGACAAGGGGAAATGGCCTCAGGTTGTGCCAGAGGAGGTTTAGATTGGATATTAGGAAAAAATTATTCACTGAAAGAGTTGTAAAGCATTGGAACAGGCTGCCCAGGGAAGTGGTTGAGGCATCATCCCTGGACGTATTTAAACAACCTGCAGACGTGGTGCTTAGGGACATGGTTTAGTGGTGGAATTGACAGTGTTAGGTTAATGGCTGAACGCTATGATCTTGAAGGTCTCCTCCAACCTAAATGATTCTATGATTCTAAGGCAGATATGATAGTTTTGGACAATAGTGAATATGGAAGCTGGTGAAAAAAGGATTTTCCCAAATGAAAAACTTTTTTCAGGTTGTGAAATTTCTTCCTTCTTCAGGATGAAATGGAAAAACTATGAATTTTTTTCATAAACTAATTCTTAAGTTGCATCTTAACAATTTCAAAACACTTAATTTTAAAACACTTCATTCTGGTTTTGACCTTTTTTATTTTTTGAAACAAACATGACTGCATATCAGAGAAGAAATATCAGCAGAAAAGTAAAAAAAGATTTCTGTTTTCATTCTGAAAATGTCAAAGAGGATGTTTAATCAGCCTCTGAATGCTTTCCAATTTTTTTGAAAATGAGGACTTCTTCAAAAAGCCCAACCCATTCCCATGCAACACACCGTAATTTTTCAATAAAAAAAGCTTATTATATAAAGAAATTCCCAGTCAGCAGTGGAAAATGAAGCAGACTATAAAAGGAATAAATCGGTGACTACGAGATCTCAATTTAGGTATTAGTATAAAGTAAAGCACCAGATCAGTTAAGGTCAGCTGCTTGTCCGGAAACGCTTCTTTTACAAGAGAATTAATTTCATTTTCATCATTCATGTTTTACAAATATTATACATACCATAACTAAGGGATCCAGAGGTGAACTTCTGTCTCTGAAGAAAAGAGCCCTTAAGTCAGGTGATACTGGCTGATAACACAATCCCAAGCCTTTGCAACTGTGCCTTTTCAACCACATGGTAGTAGTGCTTATGTCAATGACACTAATGTATCTGTATGGTCAGAGTGCCCATCAGATTAGCTCTGAGCATGCCAGAGAAGTCAAAGCCCCTGAATTCTTCCCTACGGGGCTGAAAGCTTTATGGGTTGGCCTATTGGGGTCAGACTGAAAATTCTTAGTGGTAGTCAAGAGACGTTACCTGAGAGATAAGGGTGATAAATAATTCCCACTAACTTCAGAAAAAATCTAATTTTTAAGGATAATTGCTGAGCTGGAAAATGGCTTGTTCAAGTAAGTATACTGAGGGGCAAATGAGTTGCTGATATGGGGAGGAGACACCTCGCTCACAGCTGGGTATCTATAAGTTAAGTACTTAGTATAATGCATCTTTCCAAGCTGCCTCTGCAGCCCCTGGCATCTCCACAGTGTGTTCTTCCATCCTAACACAGCCCAAGAAGAGCAACAGGTGCACATCTGGATGTTCCTGTTTCTCTCTGGTGATTATGGAGGAAGCCTAGCTAGCTACCCTACCATTAATCAGCTGGAGGTCAGTGAAACAAACCTGTCTGTATGGTCCAACATCTTGCCTGAAAGAGGAGACCTTGCTTCAGTAAGGCCATTTCCACAGACTTTGCCTCAAAAAAACCCAAAACATGATAAGGTGAACTGATTTTGTTGGCTTTATCCCAGTTGTGTTGTTCTTGTTAACGACCTGTCAACTGAGCACAGGCACAGCCATCTCACCCATGACACTCCTCAAGCCAACATGATCTCAGTGAGGCAAGGAAGGCGTAGCTGGTTTGACCCTTTTGGTAACACATGTCTCAATGACTGCCTGCAGGCAGCTGAGATGACACATCAGGTTGCTGCTTGTGTCATGATTGCAAAGAAGTTCTCTTCTCTGGCTTGCCTGAGGACAAAGACATCAAGGTTCCCCATAGCTAGGCCTGTTAGGCTAAATTGCTTTAAGAGGTGCAACAAGCACATAGCCCAGAGGAGAAATCTTTACCACCAGAAACAAATAGGCAACAAAATAGCAAGTGACATGGGTGCAGGGAACAACAGGTCAAAGAAAGTATGTTTCCTGTTATAAACAAGCTTTAGATGAGAAAATAAGAGTTCTTCCTGATCCAGGCATTCATGATGGCACTGAACCACAGAGGATCTTCTCTCAAGACTTCAGTAAACCCTGGGGCTGGCTATGTAATAAACACCATATGCAGTGTTTTCCACATTGCCCTTCCATTTCTATCTACTACCAGGAAGCAGACACACAAACATATGCAGATTTTTCTGTAAATAAGGAAAACAAACCCAATTTTAAATTCTTACATAGGCTTAGAATTTCTTCTATTCAAACTCTCACTGATGCTTTTTCAGGTCGCTTATTGTTTTACTCAGATCCTTTCAAACATATGCTTTTGGTTTGATGTATAAAATATCAATAGGAGGGAATTTATAAAAAAGCATGATGCTAGAGATGAAAAAATAAGAGGCATTTGTGTGAGAGAATTTCGATTAAAAAAATAGTACACAGAGATTTTACTGTACAATCCTTCTGAGCTAGTCCGAGTGGAAAGTAAATATCTCCATCACAATGTAGGCCTTTTCAAATAAACCAGAGACTAAAATAATTACATTTTAGTTTGTAGAGAGAGTAATAAAGTCAAACAACCCAACACTGTGGAAACCCTAGGGATCATGCACAGACACCCGGTCTTCAAAACAGAACAAACCAAAACCCAAAAAAAGGGTAATGTAACGGGAAGAAGCTACATTTTCAGACTTCAGGTCACTTTTCCTATAGTTCTCCACTGAGTGCTAACCTCAGTGCTGTAAAACAGCTCCTCCCTTTGGTGGAGATGAATATCAAAATCGTCCAGAATAAGGCACAGCTCTCAGTGCCTCAGTCTTCAAAATGAAGAGCAAGCAAAATCCTAGCATAGAGAGACTCCTGTTCTACTGATGGGGGAAAACACACAACATAGTAAAACAAACCACTGTCGGTTACAAGATATTCAGACAGTTTATGCACACAAAAGGCACAAATCCTTTGTATAGTAATGTCATTCCAGAGTGTCTTCAATCACTCTGGCGCACAAAATAAACCACATCCTGTTGTACAATATGAGGAAAGATTGCAGTGCACTGCTGACATTTGAGAAGGTGAATATTTTGGCTGCCTCTGTTTTCATCTTTTTCGAAGATGACAGCAACAGCCTTCTAGTTTCTCCCTCAGATCAGGCTGGAAGTGTACCTGGAGAATAAGAGGTAGGATTTTCTTTAGGAAAAGACTGGAAAAAGATACCTGGTGGCTTTTGCGTGCTGTTGACAATTTGTCTCTTGACCCGACTTCCTCCATGAGCCTGCCTACAGCACAGAAGTTTATAGGGCTGGTAGCACCCAGCCTCTTTCAAGTCACATCTGCAATGATCAAGACAGCCCTTGGGGGGGAGGGTCTTGTCTCCAGCATGCTTGGACCAAAGCTGTGGATAGTGATGTGATACAGTGGGCAAGAATCTGAGCCAGCTCTGAAACCTAGGGCTGAAGATCACATCACAGATTTCTCAAATACTGATGCTGTGTCTGGTATAAAGTACTTTAATAATATCCTGTCTGTCCCAATATGCACAAGCCCATGCCTTCCATAAAAATGTTCCTCATTTGATGAAGACAGCATTGGCCCATGACAGTCGCTGTAAAATGCCATCCTTTTGCAACCTCCATCAGTTGGCTATACAAAGTCAGATGTGTATCATTGCTGTTTCCTAATCCATTACAACAAAGCTGTTACAGCAAGGACAGAAGCAATGAACTCTGCTTATAAATATGTTGACAAAAGCACAAAACATGATGCAAAATGATTGAGGAAAAAAGTATCCATTTGTGATGTGAATTCTTATATACAGCCCTGTTTCCCTGCAATAGTATGCAAGCCAGCCAAAGTCTATAATTTATACGCGTAATCTGAGTTTCATTTGCTGGGTTGACAGTTATATTGTTATAAATGATGGATATAGAGTTGATAATGGAATGAAGAACGGATTTTGTGCCCACCTGCTCATCAGCCATGTTTCTGAAAAAATAACAATGTAAACATTTCTTATGGGGATTGACCCCAAAGACTGCCCTCATCTTTCGCACGCTGTCCCCCACCCAAAACTCCCAAGGACGCTTGAAAGAGGCAGCTCTTGCTTCTTCTAGCCAGACTTTGCTCTACCACTGTCATCTGAGCACAAAAGCTTTAGAGAGAACAGTAAATACACTGGAAATCTCTTATTAGGATGACAGCAACACACATTCGGGTCTGGATCCATGTTTCTTTGTGCTGGCTGCTGCACATGCTGCAAGATGCACACAAACGCGATGGAAGATGTAGCCAGCAGAACAGAGGTGAACAATGACCACATCAAGGGGAACACAGGTCTACATGTGCAAAAAATTTGCATCTTCTGAGGCTCATTATCATTAGAAAATTTAAAATAGATGAACACAGTTTACTAACTAATTCACACAGACTTCATGCCCAGCCATCAGCAATTTATTGTCAATATCAGTTCAATGAGGCACAACAAAGTGGGCTTGAAAGAGCTCGCCAGACAGCTGGGTTTTATAATAGTTTGAAACACGTGGGGAGGGATGGAAAAGGCATCAGGGTGATGAGGGAAGAAGCAAATTAATGTGAAAGTGGGAGAAACAAGAGCAAAGGGGGAAAAGAAAAATGACACATGCTAAGTCCATTGGAAAAGTTACTTTCTGTTGAAAAATTGCAGTTTTCCATTGAAAGTCAGAAATCATGAATCTTGAGATGATATCTAACTCCAGGCAAGATTCAGGAGCTGCTTTTGTGTTACAATACATATTGCTCTGGATTAATTTTCAGAGGTTACTAGAAACAGCTGATACTCTAATTAATGAAATTAGCAAAGAAGTTCAAGATTTTTGAGGATAGAAATTACATTTAGTCCCATGACAATTAAATTGTCCTGCTAACTGAAATCACCCAAGGGGCAACAAAATTCCATGAGAGTTCAATTTTCCAAAACACATCCACATCAATATGATCTCAGCAAGAGCACCAGTTACTGATGTGTAACACAGTTATGTCCTGTACTGTTGCACTCACCTACAAGTCTAAAATGTTTGTTTCCTCTGCATGTCTTGTGTCCGTGGTGAATGCTTTTAGAAAAAAGAAAATGAGAGAATGAGTGAATGAGAATAAGATAAAATGAATTAATCAATGAATCTACAGGCTGGTAGGCAAGACAAACACTTTCCAGAAAGGAGGAGATTCTGGTTTCTTGTGTTCCCTCAGAAAACTTTTGTGCATCCTGTACGGATCCTTACTGAGTGATACACAAAAGTAACAGAACTTGGCAGTTCTGGCATGCAAGTCTTTATGTGGTTCTGCCCCTAAGTGCGTTCCATATTTTCTGCATCAAACTCTCCCACAGATTCGTTACAACAAGAACAGAAATCCTTTAAGGACAGAAATAAGGTATTTCAATTTGCACAAAACTATTGAAATGAAAAGTGTTGCAAATAAAAAGACCAGATATGTTAAAAAGAAGTTCTGAAACAAAATCTGAATTTTTGAAGAAGTAAGCTGTTGAGGTTTTTTATATCTGCTTTGGAATTTGCATCACTTAAAAATAAATAAATATACAATTATCAAATTAATAAATAAAATTCTTATCAGTTATAAAGCACTTCATATTTTCCAAATCACTCTAGACACATTAAATACATTACCTAATTAATTCCTCCAGAAGCCAGTCTAACGAACTTCACTGTATGCTGTGCACTGAGGAACTGTTGTATGATTTAAAGTTTATGTTTACTAACCTTTATTTTTTCTCCTTCTGACCAAACAAAACCAATTTTTTAACGCTTTTTATTTTGCATGTCTTTTTGGTTACATAATAAATGCTTAAATGTCATTGAGGTTAGCCACCTTAAAGTCAGTAAAACTAGTAAAATAATTTACTGCTAGATTTTCTGCAAAGTATTGATACTAAGCCTCCTTGCTGTGTGGCTGAACATGATGTTTACAGTGATTAACCCTGAAGCAATGAAAAGGCTGTAACATCTTCTGTCTTTTCTGTCTTTTAAAATACTTAGCACACATCCATGACAGTCCAGCTATTTGACTTACCCAAAACTTGTGCAGCTGGGGCTTGCACCAATGTACCAACTGGAGACTGCTTTTTAAAAAAGACAGATTTGGAGTTTTTCGAGATGCAATTGTACAGGGTACTAGATAATGTTGTCTAGACTCCCTTTCCCACAAAAGACTGGACTAGATGACCTTTCGAGGTCCCTTCAACCTGGGCTGTTATATGATTCTGTGAAACCTGACTGACATTTAAGAGGTTTAAAAGAAACAAGGATTTGACTGCCAGAATCTCAGGATGAGATTAAGGTACTTCTACTGCAGAGTTTTCAGTTTCGAATATGAAGCTAAAAGCTGTATATGAAGCACAGCAGACCAGTCCTGGCTCCACCATTAATAAGATTTCTCCTGTAATGTTTTTAGATTCTGAATAGATATATGAATAATAAAATATAAATACATCTTCTTCAAAGTTTTTTTTTTCCCAGGAATATAGTATCTGACAGAAGCAGGTACTGAGATTCCTAGGCACTTCTTATGCATCATCAGATGAGACACTAATGATGGGGAAAACATAAATGTCAACTGCAGTTTGCAGATAGTATTATTAGGGGGAAAGGCTCTATTTTTTTGAAGTTCAACATTTCTTTTGAAAAAAATAAACCATGGAACAAGGATGTAAGATAAAAATGCAAATTTGAATATTTCTTTATTTTTATTAAAGAAGCACAACAATATAACTAAAAGAAGCAATGCTGCATTTTGAATTTAGTGTCTTCTTAATTCATTTCACGGGATGTACTCAGAAAAACAATTTGCTTTACAGAAACAATAAAGAAGATAATGACTTGGCCATACTAAGTCTTTATTCTCTAACCCCTAACAGTGCAGACTGTACACTTCAGAACAGTAGCTTACTTCACAAGATGCATTCTTTTAGACGAGGAATCTTTCCAAAAAAGACAACACAAACCCAGCCTGGATTTTGTAGAGACAACACACTGCTGATTGCTCTGTGACACAAACTCTCTGTTTTTTCAGAGTCCTTCAGATAGATCTCTGTATCTAAACCCATGAGGTCCCTCCTGGTAGACCTAAGTGATTCCCAGAGGTGTTGAAAGTTGACAGCATGTAAGTTAACCACTATGTGGTCCAGCCACTGTGTAATAGCTGACTTTTAAAAGACTAAAGGACATTCAGAGCAGATGTAACTAGGACAACAGATGATATCCATTCCCATATGCATCACCATTACAGTCAAAGAAGCACTTACTCAAGACCTATGGGATTTTTATGCCAGCTATAGGTTCCCCAAGCAGGTATGAATTCCACTCTGATCGTGTACCTTATTTTTGGCATTTCATTAGCAAGCTCTTAATTTTTGCTTTATCACAAATTACAGAGTTTTATCCCAGTGTTTGCTAAACGCTCTGTAAACTCTTCAAGGTACATTTATTGAATGAAAGTGCTTGCATTTCATTACCAAGACATGAAATGCAGAAAATTCTATAAATATCAATATGTCTTACTATCTAAATTACCGTTACATCATAAGAAAGACAACAAAATAATAATAGAAAAGTAAATCTGATACGAAATGAGGACTTTGGAGGTGAAATACTTTATTCCAAGGAACTCATCCTCTGACATTGACTCTAGAGCAGTAAAACTGGTATGAAAATTTAATTAAAATTAAATACTAAAGGATAACATTAGAACAAAATTAATTTCAAGAGACAAACTTCAGTTATTTCTGGTGGAAACAAAAGGAGGGGAGTGTCTTTTTTAAAAAAATAAGATTCATTTCAAACTGGAAGTTGCAAACTTCCCAACTGAACGTCTTAAACTTTGAGATTCTCACAGACCTGACTTTGCAAATTTGAAACAGACCTGAAGTCAATGCACTATACTATTGCCACAAATCAAAGTAAAATCCTGTTTTCCAGGTAAAATCATTACTAACCAAGTACACACAACTATTTCTATGCCTACTCGCTCTTGATAGAATGGCCATGTTTCATCCCCACAAAACAGTACAACAAACATGAGTGAAAAACCAGGTAATGCTTTATGTCAATTACCAGTACGACAGGACAGCCATGCATCAGATTTGACACTCTGTTGAAGACAATGGATTTTTTGGTATGATCTTTACCCATCACAAGACTCAGAGATAACATAGCCCCAGATTGAAAGATGCTGGAAACCAAAAGATGAGATTAATTCATTCTGGATATTGTGCATGAGTGATCAGAGAGAGCAAGGGAGAGCAAAGAATTTCTCCTTATTGGGGGTATCAGGGCCATTTAATAACATCTTACTTTGTGGGACTTCTTCTTCTCACAAGACTTATTGATGAGGTACTTCTTTGTATTTTAACCCTAAACTCATGGTGGTGATCACTGCACAGGACACAGCAATGACAGACTCACTTGACTTGTTTGAACAGCTCGTTCAATATGCCCAGGACAACCTATGTGCTGGATACAGCTCACTGTCACCTCCACTTGATGTGCCCACTCTGTGCCAGAATGTTTCTAGCACAAGAATGCATCAGAGCCAAGTGCAACCCAGCAAGAAATGGGGCATAATTTTCTAGTAATTTGTGAGAGTTTTTGTCTTCTTTTGACATTATTCTATAGCTGTGGTTTTGATAATTTTTTTGGTTTAATTTTTTGTTCTGAAGTCTTTCCGTTTAGTATGTTACTTCTAGCCTCTTGAACTTCCTTACAGGACAAGCTCAGACAACAATTAGCACTTCTGAACTGTTTCATTTAAGCCACCTCCTCATTGCCTCCCATCTCCTGCTGCCTTCAGGCCATGCAAGGCAAGCAGCTGCTATCTTATTAAAATTGGAAGTACTGCATCTATTCATTTCCAGGACCAGTAGATCTCGTGGACTTGGCAAAGAAATATCCCTTAACAGTATCATCTTTTCACTTTCTCCAACCAGCTGTTCCTTTTAATCATAGCAACACCATCACTTAGTCAATGAACAATTCTTACACCATAAATTCTTTAATAAAGACTGGGATATAAACTACTTTATCTACTACTACCTTTCATCTGGAATATCTCCACTGACACAGCATCTTTCATACGGATATTCCATAAAAATCTTGGTTATAGACTTGCTGCAGACCTGTGGGGGGAAAAAAACACCAAAAACAACAGAGATTGCTGCAAGTTTCACTCTGCTGTTCAAAGGGAGAAGCTGTTACCTCTTTTACCCTTTGCCTCACTCCTGGTCTTACTGTGACTCCAGTGTTACAGAAGGCCCAGCAAGAGTCACACATCCGAGAGCTTATATAAGAAAGTACACATGGGAAGATGGAGTACAGCTGAGCCTTACAGTATCACTGTACATGCAATGCTTCTTGTGCTAAGAAAGGCCTTGCTTAAAAGAAATGAAATAATTTCTTCCCCTACATAGAATAAAAATGCAGCCTCTGGTAAATGCTTGACTCTGGGCTTGGCTTCGGAAACAAGTTTTATCGCAACCTCTCACCTCCCATGCTGGCAAGAGGATGAAGCATGCTAGCCAGACACAACAGATTCAGCAAGCTGGATGACAAAAACAAGGTTCCACACTCCGATGGTAAAATTCTGTATTGTTTAACACTACAATTGTGCATGAATTATGGAAAAAAATTGGTGAACTTTTCAAAGATACTTGATACAGCTTTGACATGTGGTGTATCTGTGACCTGCCAGTCTTCACAGAACTATTGTCAGTAGAGTTGTGTCCTGGGTTTGGCCAGAACAGGGTTAATTTTCACCGGAATCCAGGAAGGGGCACAGCCGGGGGGCGGGGGCTGACCCCACCTGGCCAAACAGAGCCCGGTATTCCATACCATGTGAC
>Ga0065711_1037308_pt1 | contig 19959 bp, 11 predicted proteins | sample Hoacrofraction12_FD_59098 | JGI IMG/M metagenome (GOLD analysis project Ga0065711, IMG submission 59098) | Hoatzin crop microbial communities from Cojedes, Venezuela - Epithelial fraction 12 v2 (version 2) | ecosystem: Host-associated > Birds > Digestive system > Esophagus > Crop | place... | reverse complement strand
GGAAGAACTTCTTCCCTCTGAGGGTGACGGAGCACTGGAACAGGCTGCCCAGGGAGGTTGTGGAGTCTCTTTCTCTGGAGATATTCAAGACCCGCCTGGACGCAGTCCTGTGCAGCCTGCTGTAGGAGTCCCTGCTTCAGCAGGGAGGTTGGACTAGATGACCCACAGAGGTCCCTTCCAACCCCTACTATTCTGTGATTCTGTGATTCTGTGAATAGTTTACTTGACAGTTTCCAAGAAATAAACAGGAAGCAAAACAATACTTTGAAATTTTCAATTATGCAATATTTAAACTGTGTTCAAAAATAGAAAGATCTTTTAAGAATTATTTCAAATAATTTCCCTTTTTGAAAGCAGAGTCAATACATAATTAAAGCATTGACATTTTAAATGTTTTGTATGGCGTAGCTTTAGCATGAACTGGGAAGACCACTGACTTACTTCAGTGCTGCCTTTGGCTTGATTTGGCTGTGTTGCAATTTTACACCTCTTTGCCCTTACATCAGAGTTTGATCCAGCAAGACAGGGAGTACTTTAGGCAAAACGCTTGAGGTTATGAGTAGTTTTAAGCATTTGAACAGACTCTTTGACTTTGGTCGGACTGTTTGTATCCTGGAATATGAAGTGTATGCTTAAATACTTCACTGGGTTCCTGCGCTCCAAACCTGAGCTCTGAGCACAAGTAGGACTGACAGTGATAAACTAAGCTCCGTCAGCCTTGTGCCATGTTCACATACACCCAGAACTGAAGTGTGCAGTGAACTACGTTCTGTGGGTAGTCCATGAAATCATAGTAAGAAAGATGGAAGTTGCAGCTTCATTTCAGAAAATTTGCTATAAAAAATTATATGCTTTAGTGGAATTAGGCAGTTTTAAAAAGTCATTCCAGGGTCTGAATCATTAAACTTTGGACATTTAAAAGTATTTAACTGTTAAACTCCTGACTGAATGAAAACCTATTTCTGGAATGTACTTTTGTTTTAAGGTGTTTGGAATGAGCCTAGTCTTTTAAACACTATGTTAATACTTTCAGTATGTTAATTTTTAACAAAGAGGTTTTCTCAATGAAAAGCATATTTTCTGCCCAACAGAATTTGATAGCGTTTTCCATTAAAACTTTGAAGACTGCTAAATTTGACATTGCTGCTAAGTTTGTTCAGTCAGGCTCAGCCTTTAAAAAAAAGTGTGAAGAAGAACTAGAAGAACGATGAAAGGTTATTACAAGTCTATCACTTAGTAGAGGGATCTGGACTGCTTCCATTACCATTCTTAGTAGAGGGATCTGGACTGCTTTCCATTACCAGGTTGTCCTTCATCACTCTCTGTTGGGATGGCTTTGAGCAGGTGTGACTCATTTGTATCGTGCTTTGGGTCTCATGCTGCTTTGAGAAACCAGTGCACCAGCTGGCTTTCAGCTTAGTGGTCTGCTGTAAGCCTCACCAGCACCCATTTCTAAGCCCACTTTATCCTTTACTCATCTAATCTTACATCAAAACTAAAATTGCAGATATTATACCATGGTCCGCATTCAGTGGCTGATGATCCCAGCTTGTCACCGCTCCACTTTGTCCAGCCACCAGCAGCTAAATTCCTTTCCCCAGGCACCTACGCAGTACTAGGGCTTTGTCATTGTAGCTGAGCGGGCATGTTGAGATTTTTCCCCCAGTTTTAATTTGGGTAAGTACATTATCTCCCATACTTCTTCCAGATCAAGCTCATTGTTGTCTTTCTATAAAATATGGCCCAGACCTGCTTGCTTCGTTCACCTCAGCCAGTTGGCCATATCTGGTTTTCAGTTACCATTACGTAAACTACACTGACTTTACTGAAGTCAACAGAGAAAACCCAGAATGAATAGATTATATTGACTTCTATGATAAGTGCAAAAGCAATTAAAAATTCTTTTTGTCATTACATATCACAATGCCATATAAAAGAACTTAAATTATGCATCATCAGCTTTTGAAGAAACTGAGTTCCAGAAGTATGCACATGGTCCCATAGTCTGTCAGAGCTACAGCTGAAGATTCTTGTTTCCCTGCCAGTTGCCTTTACCTACTGAATTCTATTGCTTTTTGAGGGAACCACTTGCATAAAGAAGGAACTGAAAATGTAGTTGTGTGTACACATCACACTCAGAGGGAAGGGAAATTTCTATCGAAGGTTTGTCATCTGTGTTTAAGACACTTGAAAATTATTATGAATAGCAAGAGAGCATGCCCTTAATTTTATCCTTATGTTACATAAGCACAATAATTGACAACCCTATCCGCGAATGGTGTTTAATATAGGCAATACATTGAGGGAAAAAAATATATTCACTTCAAGTAAATTATTGTATTTACAATACTGCTTTCCCATGCTTATTTTAGGGTCAGTTGGGAAAAAGCTTTAACTCCAAGAAATGAATGCATTGCTATTCTGGGAGTTAGATTGTCGCTTCATAAATATATTTCTGATAATAAAAATCAGTGTCATTTTCCTTGCAGGGACTTACTCGGAAGAAAGTTAATAAAAATTCATGGAAAAACTAGTGTCACAGCTGTTTTTTTTTTTTTGTCTGAAATTCCTACAGGAAAGCTAGCTGAATGCAAAAAGTATCAAGAACCAGAGAAACTTTCTATGGTCATTAACATCCAAAGGTAAGATTCTCTTAGTAAAGATACTGTTAAGCAAGGTAGCTCTGATGAACCTTTTAAATATCTTTTAAGAACAAAGACGCGACTGGCCCTGCTGATGGGAAAGTCATAATGTAGCTTTTTTCCTGATCACTCTCTATTCTTTGTATGTGTGACAGATGTCAATGAAGTTGAAAAGTGTCCATTTCCCAGCAGGATGCTGGCTGTTCCCCAAAATGCCTGGGCTGTTTATAGAGGCCCTAATATCTCCTGATCGTGACTGAAGGATTTGTAGAGAAAGTATCCTGCAGGGTAGAAGCCTGCTGCCTTTGAATAGAGGGCAGCCAGCAGCTCTACGGCCCTCAGCAAGAGATGCCACGGTATCATCAGGAAACTTTGATTTATTGTCTGAGAAATTCACTATCCATCTGCATGAAGAGGTCACAGAAGCAACTTTCCTAGTGTGAATCTGAGACCCCCATTATTTCCCACTTATTGCTACAAGCATGAAAAATTGTTCCAACTGAGAAAATTGGACTTTCAGGACTTGTTACCATGGCTGAATTTATGGGAATATTTAGGAGCAATGCTTAGTGGCTTTTTTTGAACCTATAAACTCCAACAATTTTCACAGGTTTTTGCTAATTAATGCCACCACTCTGGAAATGGAAGCAGTTCTGCAAACAAGCTGCAACAAATAGGATTTTTATTGCCAGTGGAAGAGCCTAGGAAATAATCAGCAGGTCTGTAGAGATCTCTTGATTACAGACATCTGCATTGGTAATGTCCAGACGCAAAGATCTCCGAGGGAAATGTTTAGGGATTTTCACCTTAGGGCACAACTGCAGTCGGACAAATGTGGGAAAATATTTTGTGAAATGTTAGACCAATGAACCTGATGTTGACTAATCTGGACTAGGGAAACTGGCTTATCTTTCCAAAGTACTGTCCAGCAGCCAAGACTTGCAGACGTAATATTTTGATTTCTCATTAAACTTGATTTCACAGAGATATTTCTCAGTGCTGCATTTAAGTTGCTGTGTGTTGCCTAAGATGCTTTTGCAGTTATCACTGCTTTGTTGAAGAGGATGAAGAGGAAACTGATTATTAAAAACTCGCATGACTCCTTGAAAATGAAGCACTGAAAAAAGAATTCATGTCAACACAGGATTAATTAGTGCAGGTTGAAGAGAAATTTGATTTGGGATTTTCCTGCTCTTGCCAGTGATTCACAATATAAATCATGGACCTACTTATAGAAGCAGTCAAGGTTTTGTCTGTTTTAAACAGCACGCTTTTAAACTGGCTAATAAAATATTAATTTCAGGCCTTTGAAGCAAATTTTTAAGCTAAAGGTTTTTAAAAAACCACAATTATATTTATTTTTATAGCACTACAGTGCACAGTCTTAGACTGGTTCCTGTTGTATTAAATTCCACATAAATCCCAAACAAAACTCATTCCTTTCCTGAAGAACCTATAGTGTAAAGATTTGGTTGCTTTTACCAATTGTGTCTGGATACAGAATTTAAAAGAAGTTAAATTTATAATGTCTTTGATTTTAAAATATCCGTGACACAATGTAGGTCTGTCTTGCTTAGAATCTTTCTGTGATGGGATCTTCACTCCCACAAGCCTTGCAGCAGAAAATGCCCTGAGATTTGTATTTAAACTCATCCTTCTCCAGGAAAAACATTAAGCAAATTATTAATTGTAAGATACATTTCAGTCCCAGTGGCATCATTTATCCTACTCGCTGATTAGGCAGCCACTTACAACAAAGTTCAGGACTGACCAGACCTAATTCTGAATCCAGGCTGCTCTTGAAGATGTCATGAGAAGCAAGAGTAATTCTTCTGGGTTTGAAGCTGCTGTGCACATGGTACACATGTAGAGCTGCACCTAGTAATGCACCAACATAGGAGGCAGGGGCTAATCACTAGCATCCGTTCTTGGCTCCTGAAGTCCTCAGTCAACAGGATATGTCAAGTGCTGGCACTCTGAGGATGTGGATTTGAACTACCAATTGTGCCCAGGAATAAACATTTATTTTCCAATACCTTTCTTCAGAGTAGAAAATTGGGTGAGATATTTCCAAAGATCTCTCTTCACTTCGCTTTTCTGGTGTCTCTGTGATGAGGGGTGGGGGTGGAAGGAATGAAGGGTTAGGAAAGAAGGAGAATTCAGAATTGCTGAAGATACTTTTGTTCTCAAATAACTGGAACCTATATGACAAATACATATATATCTTCATAGGCACTGAGTACTAGAACCCCTGCTTTGCTGTCTGGCTCAGAATATTTACAGAGATATGATATAAGCTCAGAATGAGGTTTTTAATAACCTTGTTCTGACTCCTTATAAAATCTTTCCAGAAGTCCTCAGAGATGTCTGTGATCACATATAACTTATTGTCACTGCCTTGGATAGATGGGAAATTCCCCAGAGTAGTTGCTTCAGAGTGGTGTTTACTGGTCAGGAGGTGAGCTGCATTAATGCTGGTTTTGTGGAACATGTGCACTTTTTTTTGGGTGCAGGTGAAAGGATACTGTAGCTTACAGTGTCCTGCAGACAGGATTTTAATTTATTACTGGCCAGTCTTTCAAACTATAGGCTATTCACAAGTATAATCCAGATGACTTTGAGCTCAAACTTGATGTATTTTTCAGCTTTATTTAAGGAAATGATTTACAGTGGTTAAAGGTATGAGTGTGTGGCATGTATATCTGCTGTTCAGAAATATGATATGAATGCCTGTAAATAAGGTATTTAAATATAAATGTGTTTGACTGTTTTCTAATGAGCCTTGTTCACAGGCCCTGCAGGGTTAATTAGGTTCCTAGATCTTATCTTTATTACACAAAAGGCAAAAACCTCTACAGGAACCGAATCCACTCAGAATGAGCAAATAAACTAGCTCTAAATGATCACAAACTGACCAAGCTTTTCTGCTTCAGCTCCCTGTATGCCTTCAGGCAGTTGGGATTTAAAAGCACTGAGATTACAGGACCATAAAAACACATATTTGCATTTACATGTGGTCACATGCAGAATTTAAGATTTAGAGAAAGCCACAAAGGGAATGTTTAACATAAGTAGCTAGGCACAAGCTGAATTAATGACACAGCAGCCCCAGCAGAAACACAAGAAAAACATGTAAACCTATATCTATTTTTAGTTGCTGTAGCCCACACTCCAGAGCATAAGGACGTGTGGTCATTAAAGTCTGTTCTTTTCCATTGCATCTTATAGCTGCGATATGAACCGGAGCTGGGCAAGCACTGAAGTGTAGTGAATTCAGACCTGAGAGTCTTTGTTTTGAATTTTGTTTCTTTGTTGGATGATTAAATCACTAATAATATTAAAATGGCAGCCAGAACCCTCTCCCGACCGCTGACCACGTGGGGAGATTCTGCAGGAGGACTCTCCAGGCTGTCTGTGTCGGACGCTCCGGCCACATCGCGAGGGCTGACAGAAGGCTGCAGACGGTGCTCTCAGGATGTGAATCACCTCCTGCTAACACTGGCACGAAGGATTTGCATTCCTGCAACCCCTGGCAGGCATGAAGACCTTTTGCACCAAGCCTTGCGCATCTGCTACAGGGAATCCCTTCCCTCAGAAGTCGTGCATTGTAATGTAATGTAATGCAGACACGCTTCTGATGGAAAGCTCTGTCTTTTCTTTCACATGTTGCTACAGCACCTAGCATGCTTGCTTTCAGGCCTGACATGTTAGTGTCTTGATGCAAGTGCAACACAAGTAAATGCTAGACGTGAAAAGAAACAAATTTATTTTTAATGTTTTTTTTCTTGCCGAGACTCTGTTGTCTTAGCAGGGAATAGGTGTTTTTTCACAGGAATGTCCTGTCAGGGAATAAGCACTGGAATGGTTCATTTTAAGCAAATCTGATTTCTGGTTGTGTAATTATAGATCTGCTCACATGCACATGCACAAAAAGAGAGTGAAGGAGTTCCCAGGGGAAAAGTAATGGAGTCTGTTCGTCTTGCAAAAGCTATGTTGTATAATAATATATGATGGAATGAGAATTTCTCATGCAGGACATTCTTCAGAAATTAATTTCAATTGGCAGATGAGTTTCAGAAACCAGTTGTCCACTTGAAAATTCTTTCCCCACAGAAGTATGTTTATTTAGTACCTTTGCATATTGCAAGTTACTCACCACCTTGGGCAGGGTCCGATCCTCAGCTGGTCTAGCTCAGCACAGTAATGGAGATCAATAGTGGTGCTACTTCATACCAGCTCTGTATTTGGAATGCTAATTGTTTAACCTTGTGAAGTGGAACATAGCATATTTTTTAGATCACAGTGGTGGAGACCTCAGGTTATGGAGAGGGATCCTACCATGTTAGGCACTAAATAAACAAAGGGAAAAAGGGACATCTCCTTGTGCGTGCATGAATTTTTTTGCACCTGATTAGACTAGTTGACACTTGTGGGACTACTGATGTGCTGAAAGTGACGCATATGCAGAAATTCTTACAAGATGAGAGAATAAAGACGTGGATTGTAAGGCTGAGAAAAGAATAAAAATCAGAAGATCATGTTATTTTCTCTCTCACTGGAGTTTTCTCCTAGGATTTATTATGATTTATTGTCATTTTATATTATGTGAACAGTCACTGTTTCCATGAAGTGGGAGGTCCTGTTAATCTTCTAAGTAGCTATTCAGCATTGTTTGTGAGTTTAACTAGAAATGCACATCCTTACTGTAATGGAATGATCAAGAATCTGCATACTATAGCCTTGGATTATGGCTCCAACCTTATTAAATGTGTAGGTGAGGTCTCCCTTTTAAGTCAGACAGTAAAACCAAGGGAAGCCTGAGACGATTTCCCTGCTTCCTGCTGTTGTTTCCTCTGTATTGGATGCTCTTGACTCATCCATGTTAGCAACTGCCTGGCCCCAGGGCCTGTGAAAATACACTGTAAGGATAATTTCTTTCTGAGCTTTAGGAACTGACTGAATGGCAGGTGTTTTAGAAAATAGTAAATAGAGAATGAGGCCTCTCTGTTTTTCCCTGCTTCCTACTAAATCCTTTAAGAAACTGCATCTTTACTTCATCACCTTCCAGCAGAACCTGTACTACTTAGTCATAGAGCTGTCCACACTTTCTTCAACAGCAAAGGCAAACCAATTTTAACAAATACATTGCTTATAATCTTGTGTACACACTAACTGTTAGCTTTTTCTGGGCCTAGTTTCTGCTTGAAGGGGAAGTAAGTATATGGAGCAATTCCTATGTCTCCACACTGTCCTGCCAGCATATATGTTATTGAATACTACGGAGGTGCTATTTCCTTTCCAGCTGAATGTAGATTTTCTATGGTAGTATTGAACCACTTTACCATGATACAATCCTCCCCTCAGTTTACTGAGGGCTGTGAGAAATCATCTGATGTTTCTACTACAATCTGAGACACCTCACAGTGATATCTTTTGGGGATGTCACAAGGGCACTAGGGTTTGTCAAAGCAAAAGAATTTTTAGTTTTAGATGGGAAGTTGAAAATAACAAATATGTTGCATAATCCCCACCTGCTAGATAAAGGTGACATTTACAATGACATATTTCCATAGTTTATTCAGTTTTGCGAGTCTCCATTAGCTTGGAAAAGCTCAGCTGAAACCAAATTCTATATCATATATAAAATCACTGATTTAGACACGAGAAGTACTATATGTATTTTCCTCATGTTGAAAAGCCCTGCCTTTTCAGGTTTGTTCCTTCACCTATGCCCATAGGCTCACTGACAGCAGTGGGAGACTTCCTAGGATGTCTGAGAGTAATTTATTAATTCCTGTTTCCAGGAGTGATTCGTTCAGTGCTACCATTCCAGTGGATATTGCGGTAGGGTCTCCTTCCATCCAAGTTGCTACACTGGAGCAGAACCTCTGACCGTGTTTCCTGTCATTAGGTTATGCCACAGCTAGATGTCTGTGAGGAGGCGGTAAGAAATCCACAGCAGTTCTCTGCTCATCCACTTAACTGCCAAACATGCACATTTCACTGGTTTCTTTCCTGCTGTGGAAATGTGATACGCCTGACTAGGTAGGCCAACAGCTGTGGGATTGTCCATCTGTTGGTCCGCCAGATTACATATTAGGCCTTATGTCTCCTTTAAAGCAATGGATTTTCTCCAAATATGATTCTCAAAGAAGAACATTTCTTCCTTCTCTTCTTCTGCACCAGATACACTGTCAGACAAGTGGTACAGATGGGAGGAAGGGAATTTAAGCACAAAATTGTCAAAAAGTAGAACCTAGTATTCGGGTTGATTTTTTAATGTAATTGCTCTTCATTGGTAAATGAAAATAAGTGCACAATTACAGCGAGCAGACTATACAGTGTAGTGAAGTAATCCTGTGTGCATCTGCAGGATGAAGGTGTCTTGGCTGTTAGCTGGTGAAATCTGCCCAGGAGACAAATTCTTTACAGAGAACTTCTTCCATGAGAAATATTTCAGCTTCTTATGGCTTTTGCTGCTACTTCTGCTCTACACTAACCATATATGTTTAGAGATTTTGCTAGAATTTTTAGTTTCTATAGATGGGTGAGTTTGAGCTGAGTGTGGTTTTTTTCCCAGCTGACACAGAGAGAAATATTTAAAATAGATTTAAGAAGTTAGACAGAGTCATTCCTAATTTGTTTCTTTAGGGTTTCATTTTCCTCATGCAAGTTATTCGTAACTCTCACCGAAGCCAATAAATTCCTAATCCTTCATGGCAGGAAAGGCACTGAAGTCAATGGGAATTATTTGTGTCCTGCGGTGGAGGAATAAGCCTCCTGGGAGACTGTGAATCTCCTGTTTGCCATAAGCAATCCATTACTGCACTGTCAGTAGTAAATCATTCCAGGATTTGTAGGAATCCCTATTATTATATAAGTGTACCTATGCTTTCATTCTTACTCCTTTCTAATGTAAAAGTGACTGATGAGAGTTATGAAATTATGTTAATGTATAAATTTTTGCTGACTCGGTTTATGGCTTATCCTTCATTGTCTATATTATAGCGCTTGTTACGCTGAGATTCAGCATTATGTCCAGGCCTGCTGCATATCTCTTCTCTTCAGAATTTCACCCATTGCTCGTGAGAATTTCAACTTCTGGATAAATAAATATTTTGGGTCAAGTCTTAAAAACACAGAACTCCTTATTCACATGTTATTTTTGGAACATGCCCATGTCTTAGTGGAACTCTCATACCACAACAGCTGATGGAAGAAATAGAGAAATGTAACTTCATGTCTTGGCTTTGACAGTCAGAGACGAGGGGAGGAGGTGGGAGAAGATGGGAGAAGGAGTAGACAGATCCAGTGACTGAGCTTTCCCTGCAAAGGAATAAAAAGGGTTTAGCAGTGACAGTAAGTAGAACAAGCACAGTGTGAAATGCATGCGTCTTCCAAAGAGAGCTAAAAAACATATCAGGCTAAAACAAACCTATGTAGCAGCTCAGGGAGGGCTGCAACAAGCTGAGCTCCCCCCATCCTGTCCCTCTTGGCCTTTTGTTCTGGAAACAGATGTCCCTTCTCCCCCAAATGTCTTCTAGTTTCAAAATGAAGAACTTGGGCCCTGAACTTTTAATTAATGATTGCCTCCATAGTCTTCTCTATTCCTAGGCTGTGAGAGTAAGTTCATTGTTGTACTTCTAATTATCAGTGTCTTCCTGTATTGCTTGTGTAAAAAAAAAAAAAGTCTGGGCTTTGCGGACTTGTTGGGACTATGTTAGAAAATCCCCACTGCCCAGATATTTAACCCTTTCCAATTTCCAACAGCACACAAGCAGAAGGGGTTTCTAGAGTGGAAGACTTGCTGTCTTCAGAATAATAAATCATGTGTTACTTTACAGACAAAAACAATTTGAAGTCATCTTTAAATACCAGAACTGCAAAATTGATCTGGAAAAGAAAAAAGTAGGGCAGAGAAAAATTTTGGGATAAAGTGCTTAGCTTTTCATGCCATCAAGAGAGATAATTTTTTGTTCAATACAGGTGGTTTTGACAGTGCCAAAGATCTTTTCCACACTCACGTTGGTGAACTATATCTCATGTCACAACGTTCTTCATTCTCTTCCAGATCTCTTAAAATAAGAAGGTAAAGACTAACTGATTAGAACAGGCTTCTGGGATTTGGAAAAATTCATGAATGGGAAAAATCATATGTGATTGGTGGGCAAGCGGAGGGTGTCTGTATAGAACTGTGGTCACTGTGGGCTCCGGTTTGACATTTTCACCCCGTGAATGGGTGCCTCAGTGAAGTCCCAGTGGAGAGAGCAACACAGGTTTGTAATCACAGATGGGACGGGCTGTTCAAGGTGGTCTTTCTGGCCAATGAGCAGAGCTTCACAGAGTTTTAATGAAGGCAGGTAGAAAGATTTAAGTAAGAGGAATCCTTGCAAATCTTCTAGTTGTATATTCAGACAAGTAGGGAGGAATTGCCACTTGGTTTTCTTGGCAACTGAATAAAAAATATTATAAAACATAGTGAGGTTTAGGTCACATAGTAAGCTTATGGTTTATAAAGAGAACCTACAGTTATAAAACACCCTAGAATGGCTTTAATCATGTGATTTATACACCATTGATTCTTTAAAAAATACCGAATGAGAGTCAGACATATGATCAAGTCCTCATGCGATATAAATCACCATAAGCTGATTGACTTACTACTGAAGACTATTCATTGAAGTTCTTTGCCACTCTTACCTTCTAAACAGCAAGAGCCTATGTGATACAATGCTACATTTCATAGAACAGTGAGATTCTTTTGAATATGTTTTGTGCAATTACTATCATTTCAGTTCGGGCAGCCTTTCACATGCTTTCAGTACGGGATTGTAGCAGTATGAAAACTAGCAGTCCCCTAGTGATTCAACACTTGTTGCTTCCACTGTGTTATCTTCTGTGAAACACTAACTTGTTCATGGGGAGACTGTAGAATATTGATCAGAGCATAGAATCATTAACACAAGGTAGTTTTCCACATCCTGCCACATAGCTGCTCATGGAGTTGATGTTGAACTTTGGCAGTGTAGCATTCAGGATGTGGAAGTCTGTTTCAATCAAATATTACAAAACAAGGGCCAAATTCCCAGCTCCTGCAAAAGCCCTGGCATTTGCTAATTTCCAGTCAGCTGCATTGATTTCTCACTCTCTGAAGAACCTTGTCCCTGAAGCATATACTTTAAGATAAATACTGTGTCTTTCTACAGAACTTTCCAGTGATCAGTTGGAAGTCTGAGGTCCCCTGACTCTGTCTGGGTAACAAAATACAGATTCTGGATACCTCTCCACCTGATGAGCTATCAATGTGCTGGATAGGTGAGCTGTCAGGAAACTAAAGAAGTTTCAAGCTGAAACATTTCTTGATTTTTTTCCTTCAAAAAAAAAAAAAGGAAAAGCGATTCTGTGGAATGTCTTGATTTCACCAAATCAGCATTTTTTCCAGCTAGTATTGGCTCTTAGAGAAGTTGGAAGCCCTGCGAGTTCAGCTGAATTTTAGAACGCTGCTACTATGCTGCTTTTGGGTGAGGAGGGTTTTGGGGTTTAGCAGCTAGAGACTGCTTGGTTGCATTGCACAGACAGCATGGTTCAGTGGTGAGTCATGAAGCAGCAAGGAAATAGGGGGATAGTTCAGTGGGTAGTGTAAAGGCCTTGAAGATGGAAAAGTTAGTGCTAGCAGGGACTCATTTCAGGATCCCTGAAGTACTTGGCTCTGCAGGATTTTAATGTCTGTGGTTACAAGGTGGGTGTTACATGGAAATCACCAAATTAAGTGGTTGGTTTAAATACAGAATGCCAATACAACAGAGAATGGGTATGGTTTTTGGAGTTTCCATGAAGGGGTTGACAGTGGAAAATGTGGCACAGGTTAATTATTGTGCTAGAGTCAATAATTTCACTTTGCTCTACTTTGATTTCTGTCTGCTGCTGTCTTGATCACGGTTAGGAAGCATTCTTGTGAAGAACCCTAAGTAGATGGAACTGGATCCTGCCTCTTTAGAAAGCAATGGGAATGATGCTGTTTATGCCATTAAGAGTTAGACTGGGCCTTTAGGAATAGGGAGTTTAATTACTACTGAAATGGAATTAATCCAGCCCACAGATTCTTTCCTCAGCTTTGAAAATCTCTCCAGTAACGGCAAAGATGTTTTTAAACAGAGCAAAACATGCACAAAAAACTTAAAAAGTTTCATCTCTAAATCTCTCTTTCCAGCATGAAGGTGGCCCTAGTAGATAATGTTTAGTAGCTAGCCGCCAGGATATGGTAAGTCTCACAGCCGTGTTTTTGGGCCAGTTGACAGCAGAAGAGAGTTCCCATGTGAATGCTGAGTACTCCAGCTAGCTCTTTCAAGCCAATCCATTTCTTCAAAGACCAGACAGCGCTGAACTTAGTAACATGAAAAATGCGGCTTTTTAAAATTCTATTTTAAGTCCACAGCTGGATTTTCAGTCAGTTAGGATGTTTCTTTTCTTGTGCTTTCTTGTTAAAATATTACCTTAAGTCAACTGACTTGTGTTCTAGTCTAGTCTTAAAATACGCAAAGTGAAGCTTGCCTTTTTATGAATTTCCAAGGCCAAACTTTCCTTTCTGACTTTTTATATAATCTCTGCAAATGAGTAGTGATCAGGATCTGAGTTTCTCTTCTAAATATTTGCTGATTCCTGCTAGGACAAAATACTCAACTAAAGTATCAATATTAATGTCAGTGAGATATTGCAAGTCCTCTGAATAGCTACAAATTGCAGATCAGATTGTACCTCCATCTAAAACAATCCTGACTTGGAAAAAAGTTATTAACATTACAAGGGAGCTCAAAAAAGCTTTTGGGGTCAAAATTAGCCTCTACAACTATATTTTGGTTTTCTATTACAGGGCACATAGTGTTGGTCTGGTTTTCCCAGGGTTTCAGTTGAACAGTTTGCCAGCAGGAAATTTGAGTTGGACTGCATTACAAATCAGTGCATTTCCTTATAAAGTGGTGAGGAAAATTTTGTACCTTCTGCTACAAACTAATATGTCCTAACAGATTTCATTTTCTAACAGCATTTCCTTTTCCTCACTGTAAAAATCAAGGGTGAAAAAAGGAAGATGCCTAAGTAACACTGGGTTCATATTCTAGTGAGATTGTAATTTTTCTTAGGTAGGCATGCTCCTAGAACACCTCACTTGAACAGCTGTAGGGCTATGCTTAAGAATCCACCTCTTGACACTTCTGAAATAAACATCACTTACCACTCTGTCACGACCTTCCTTCTTCACTGATGGCTAGGAATTTTTTTGTAATGTACCTATGGTGTCATCTTCAGGTCTAGGACTTCATTTGGCTGGCATAACTTTTTTCTTTCATTAATCAGAGATCGTTGTTTACATTGAGACTTTGGTGCTACAGATTACTGTGCTTTGACGATTTGTTTATACATCCTGTCTGGGACAGTTCTTTTACAGATAGCTGAGTGGCAGATGGAAGAATTGCACAGCCTTGGACTTGGACTATCTGGGGTCTGGTCTACAGAGTTTTGAGTTTTGACACACGTTTCATCGCAAGGTTAAAGAAAGGGAACTATATTCTGTAGCACCCTGAAATAATAACCTCTGTACATGCCTGGAAATCACACAGAAACGTATCTTACCAGAACCATATAGGGTAATACATGTGTATTTCTAGATCCAGTTACTCCCGTGTTAGTTTCATGTACCACAGTTAGAAAGCAAGAAAGGAAGACAGACAGAGATAAAGGGAAAAAAAGGAAAGTGAGAAAGGGTGGTGGGGGAGTGGAGGAGAAGCAGAGAAACGAATCTGTTTGTGTTAATTTAGGCACCAGAATATTTGCTTTCTAGTAATATTTGTTGTCTTAGACACATACACCATCTTTTGAAAGAGAAATGTCATTGAAGGTAAGTCCAGCTCAGAGGTTTGTGTGTGTGTCTAATGGGAGCATTCTAAATGGCCTTTAATGCAAGGTTAATAGCTTCCTGTACTTTATCATTTCCTCAGCTATGTAGTGGGGGGATTAAAAAGTATGAAGAATTTATTATCCTAGATAATTGATGGAGATAAAAAAGATGAGTATGGAACTTCTATCCTGTAACATCACTGTAGAAAAGGTACACTGCAATAGCAAGCAGCAAGAATAGCTGAATACTTGGCATTCTCTGTTATGTTTCAGAGAAAAAATACAAAAATCTACTGTGTTTTCTGTATTTTGAAAGACTGAGGTGATTTGCAATAAGGCTATAGCTGTTAGCACAAGTCCAGAAAAAGAATATCCTGCAGGGCCTGTTTCCACTCAGGACTATTCTGTAATGCCAGTTAGGGTCTCTGTTTCGGGCCACAAGAGCAGTAAGAGTTGACTGACACTATGAAAACTCTGAAGCATCATCTGTCCAGTTTGGCTGCAGACTCCTCTCAGTCCTTCTCAGAACAGAGCAGGGCTATGCCCAGCCCATGTCTGAATGGAGAGATTGAGAGAAATTGCTGCGTACCTGCATGTTAGGTGATATCCAGTAAACATGCCACATTAGCTGGCGTTACTAGCAGAGGGGAGGTTGCCTCTAAGCCCCGAAATGACTCCTTCCTTCCACCCGTAAATCAAAACATGGTTGCTTGAGCCATATTATTTTGGTGTAGAGGGGTAGTATACTTATTGCAAGACTGTGGAGTAGTAAAAGAAAGTCCATGCTTTCTACACATAGCCATTGGAATAGCCTATAGCATGGACCTTTCTACCATGCCTTCTCTGCAGTTTTGGTGCTCTTTCTATCTCTCTTCTGTACTGATAAGACAGCTCACAAGTGTGGAAAAATTAATGACAGTGCTCAGAGTGTCAACGTATTTAATACTTCATTCTGGTGAAACCAAGGCAAGGGAAGAGAGATAAATTAATATTGAAAAGCAGTGAAACTCTTAAGGAAATAATGGCACTAATGGGCCTTATTGGCCCTGCTTGCCCCTCCTGGTTCTTACACTCACATTCTTGCGCATGGCTCAGGGCTCCAGTTCAGCCCAGTTGGGTCCATTGCTCACTGCTCCAGCGATGCCGTAGGATGCCGCTCTCCGGCTTTGTCACAGCCCTGCCCTGCCTGGCCACAGGCCCTACTGCACCAGGCCCAACCTGCAGTCTAATGGCTTGGCCTGGCCTCAGCTCTCTATGAGCTTGGCTGGTGATCCAGGCTCTGGGCTGCCCCTGGGCTGTGACCCCAGGCCTGCCCTGCTCACCTCGCTGGCTTGTCCCCTGGCTGTGTCATCATGCTTAGCTCTGAGTCGCTGAGGGAGTAACTGGCCCTTGCTATGCCCTGACATGGCACTTTCCTTCCCTTGTTCTCAGGGCTGGGCTGAATTTTTCATTCTCAGTCTGCTGAGTGCAGGTCTGGTGTTCCAAAATATTTAAGCTGTTAGGTTCCTCCTTTCTCGGTAAGAGGCATTGCTTCTTTCGCTGAAGGTGGTGTGGTGTCTTCATAGTTTGTGTATGCAAGTCATGAAAGGTATCTAACCTCCTCCTCTGTGAGTCAGCTTCCAGGAAAACAGTGCATCAGGAATTCCAGGTGGCATGTGGATGCAATTCAAAGGGAAGGTGTATTTGTTGCCTGCTCAGTGTATTCCTCAGAAAACTTCTCAGAAAGTGTTTCTGCTCCTCCAGCTTTGTTAATTTTGCTGGATTATTAAACCATCAGTGTTTGTAATACTGTGGCTTGCCAAACAATGAACAAGCTTTTGGCGTGGTGTCACATCGTTTTTTACTTTATACAGGCAAGTATTTAATTGTTTGGGAGTTAATCCAACATACACTGCCCTTCCCATTATTGATTGCTAGAGCAGCCAACGTGTTTTGTAACTGCCTGTTTTAAAGACCAACAACTGCATTTGAAGTGTATAGTCTGTATTTTGTCAGCTGCAGCAGGGAAACATCTTTGGAACTGGATCACATAATGCACAGACCTGATAGATGGACTCAATTAAATCAACAATAATATAGCAGTTGGCATACTCAGTGTAGCTACTCTGGTCCTGCTCTAAAACTTTTCCAAATCCATTTTATTCTCCAAGCCTCTGATCAAAACAAACCCTTTATAACCCTAATTCAAACATCACTTCAGAGGTTAACACGTTTGAACTCCCGAAGCAATGCTTTTAACTTCTATCCTGTGGTCAATAAGAGGCTAACTCTCTCTATAAACAGTGTCAGATGGTGTCTCACACGTTGCACTTAAGAAACCTTACTCCTGATAGTTCCTTGACCTTGGTGGCCTTGCAGACTGGCCAGCTTAAATGACACTGAACAGGGTACCAATGGAGAGATCACATGCTTGATACAGTAAAGCTGACAGCAAACTGACCGTGCTCAGGGTGTGAGGAAGGAGGCAGGAGAGCGTCTGAAGGAAGTGAACAATGAAGTCTGTCCCAAAGCAGCAGGTTAAGATAATTATATGATATTTTTATGGCCATATCCCTATATTTTGTCTGTTGAACATGTATTAGCTACATGCACATATTCTAGAGAACCAGAAAAGAAGATTTGCTCCTGGTGGTTATGCTTGCCCTTTTGTGCCTGGTAGTGTTGTAAATTACAATAATGTTAGGAATTACTTGGACCAGAAACAGTATTACTGTAGAGCAACACCCTCACTGGCAAACAAAAGCTGGATCTTCAGCTGATATAAATATGGGAAGATTTTGTGACATCTGTGGGTGTTAAGTTAGTTTGTACTAGCTGAGGATCTGGTTGAAAGAAGCACAAAGAGAATTCAGCATTCAGTTCCTATTGCAAACCCTCTAAAAGAAAAGTGACTACAGGTGCGATAAAGCTGTAATTGTATGAGAGGATTCAGGTTTGTTATTTCAAGGCACTTAGTTACTACACAAAGCTGTTCACAAAGTATTGTGAAATGTACCAGTATCCAAAATTGAAGGGAGAAGGCTTGTCATCTTGGTTGCTTTGAAGAGGATGACAGCACAAAATCTGGGGCAAGATAGAGTCAAGCCCTTTTCATTATTCAGAGAGTACTTGCCTTAGAAAGTGCTGGATGTAATGCCTCCACATCCAACTTTTATCCCTGGATCTCATGCCGGATTTGCACTGGGTGATTTGTATCAGTTGCAAATATCATATGCTCTGCCACTGATGTGCTCCTACAGTAGATGCAGCCTTATTGGCAAAGTTCTGTTATATATCCTTTTGTCATAAGCTGAACTAGAGCACAGACAGTTTTGCTGCCCTAAATAAGACTGTAGAGGCAGCTTCTGAAACCCAGCTGTGTCCATCAGGATCATTTCTCTTCATGCACCTGATGGATCTAGCTATGTTGACACAAGTCTACAAGCAGCCTACAATCTATTTCTAGGCTCTGGAGCACAGAAAATATTTATTACACATGCCTCTGTTCTGCAGCAGCATACATTGTTCTGTTATATATTGTGGGAACAACTTGAACATGCAGTACCTAAAAGTTTACATATGCTGAGCTGGTGGGAAAGAGGAGTGTGGGGCGGAGATACGTTTCTGCCATGCTGACATATTTCACAGGCTCTCATTTCTTAGTGTTCACAACTGCAAATCGTTTGATCACTGAGTTGTTATAGTTAAAGTTTCCAGAAAATGATCTAGTGAGAACAACTGAATTTTTTTTCTCTTCTTCCCTTGCTTGGACCATGTGAGGCCTGTGAGCTCTTCAGATTTAGTTCAATGAAATTAATCAAAGTATCCCTGGAGACTACATGACAGAAAAATAAGGTTTTGTTTCCGAGCTGCAAAATACTTTTAAATTCCGTACAATGTCTGTCTATTTGTGGGTAAAGGAAATGAATCTGGAAAATTAGACACCCAAGTTTCAGAAATGACTGAATTGAGATTAGCAGGTTAAAGACAGTTAAATCTTGACTCAAAAGGCTTAGGATGACAACTATTGGACAACCTTAAAGTCACAAGTAGAGGACCGTGGTGATTGTCACCTTTTTCAAGTATAAAATTTGAAGATGCTTAGTCAGGATGATGAAGTTTTTAATTATTTTCCCCTCCTACTTGCTACTTCACATTTATTATGCACTGGGTTACAATGGTTACCATAACTTGGGTTATTCATTCTTTGAATATAGTTGTCCAGAAATTCTCTCTATAGTTGATGCTGTCAAAGGCAGGTAAGCTGTTTATACAGCTGATTCCTGTTTAGTGGGTATAATGTTATTGTTATTTATTTTGTAGGAAAACAGTGAAGTTTTTGTTTAACTCCAAGTTTATTTGCTTAGGGAGCAGCTGAAAAGCTTAAAAAATAGTAATCTCCGTTTTTGTTTTTTCCAGCTAATTTACCTTCGCAAAATCTCAGTTCTGAATATCTTTAGAGACATTTGCTTGTGGGAAATTTTCAAAGATGTAACATTTGACTTTGCTGGGAATGTGCCCCAAAAGTTTTGACAAAATCTGTTTGAAATGTCTGAAGTTTACTCCCCAAATGGAGAAATGGCAATATTTTCATCACCTGATTAATTCTTTCCATGTTACTCAAGACCGAATGACAAGTTCATTGATCAATTCTTTTGTCTATAAACATAGTTTAAACATAACTTTTAAATGGAAAAGATAGACCAAACAATCTGATAAGAGTTCCTGATTGTGTACACTGCATGTCTCCTTGTAATTGCATAGCTCTGGACTCACTGGTTGCAGTACCTTTATTATTAATAACATAAATAGAGTCTTCATTCTGTGTTTCCGTAGTTTCTCTGCTGGATTGAATTTGGCATGCAATTGTGCAGGTCTTTGGCTGTAACCTGTTCCTAGATCCTCTGTGTCTCCACCTCCAAATTTACTCTCTTTTGCTGAAAGGGTACATGGAGCATAGAGCATAGAGGTGCATTGCATTCCATGTCATCAGGGCATATTCTGTAGTGCACAAATAAAAGGTATATCACAACACAGCAATCTCTCAGAAGAAGAGAGGGCTGTTGTGCAAGCTGCATTCTGATCAAACAAACAATATCTGCCTCTAAACACTGACAATGAAAATGAAGAATGGAAGAAAAGGCTTTCGACACAGTCTCCCATAATATCCTTCTAGGGAAGCTCAGGAAGTGTGGGCTGGATGAGTGGTCGGTGAAGTGGATAGAGAACTGGCTGAATGGCAGAACTCAGAGGGTTGTCATCAGCGGTGCTGAGTCTAGCTAGAGGCTGGTAACTAGTGGTGTCCCTCAGGGGTCGGTACTGGGCCCAGTCTTGTTTAACTTCTTCATCAACGACCTGGATGAAGAGTTAGAATGTACCCTCAGCAAGTTTGCTGATGACACCAAACTGGGAGGTGTGGTAGACACACCAGAAGGCTGTGCTGCCA
>Ga0065711_1005528_pt1 | contig 19959 bp, 23 predicted proteins | sample Hoacrofraction12_FD_59098 | JGI IMG/M metagenome (GOLD analysis project Ga0065711, IMG submission 59098) | Hoatzin crop microbial communities from Cojedes, Venezuela - Epithelial fraction 12 v2 (version 2) | ecosystem: Host-associated > Birds > Digestive system > Esophagus > Crop | place... | reverse complement strand
CGGGGCCCTTCCCGCGGGGCCTTGAGGCTGCAGCGGCCCGGAGCCCCCCTCCTCCCCGCCGGGCCCGGGGCAGCGCGGGAGCCGCCGGTGTGCGAAGCTGCGGCTGCCCGGGGCTGCGGGTCCCGTTAGCCGGGCAGCGGGCACCGGGCGCGGCCGAACGAGGAGGCGGCTTAACGGAAAACACCGCTTTGGGCGGCGGGGGAGCTCGGGAGGGGAAACCTCCGTGTTTCTTCGGGACACCCGGGGCTGGCTGCGCGTCCGTGCCGGCCGGGATGCGGATGGGCCGCTCGGGGCGGGAGAGCTCAGGCGCTCGGAGCAGCCCCCGGGGCCCCCCGGTTACAGCGGGGTGAAGCGGGGTGTCACGGCTGCTCGGCTGAGCGAGCGGGAGGCCATCCCGGCAGCGGGAGCCCGTTGCTGCCGGCAGGACGAGCGGCCTTGGCCAAGGGACGTCGTGTTGCCGGTAGGACCGTGCCCGCTGCGTGGGCTGGCGAGTCGGCGGTGGCCTCTGCCCACGCCTGGGGCGCGGTGCGGCCTCAGGCCAGCGCTTGGGTCGGGAGGAGGGAGCGAGAGCGGCAAACCCGCAGCACCCACCCACCCGCACCCACCCACCCCTATCTGCGGTGCTCTCCCAGCGAGGAGAAGGGAGCGAGGGTGGCAAACCCCATAGCACCCACCCACCCGCGCCCACCCACCCCTATCTGCTGCGCTCTCCCAGCGATGTGCGGCTCGAAGGCTCCGGCCGCCAGCTGTCTGCCGTCCTGGCGGGTCTCCCTCCCGTTAATTAGTGCAGCTGCTCTTTGATCTCGCAGATGTTTTCGGTATCCACGGCTGCCCGGAGCCCTTGGTTGTGGCGAGAATAATTCCCCACAGCCGCTCAGATGTGGTGCCGGGCTTCCCGAGCGAGTAGCTGGCTTGCTTGGTTTCAGAAATTACTTGGTCTCTGAATTTCAAAACGTGACTTTGTATTGACAGTCTCTTTGTGTTTTTCTCTAACGAATTGTGTTCCTCAGGCAACTTGTTGCAGCGCTGGAGCGTTCCCATAGAGCTGCAGCTGAGCAGACAAGTGGCTAGCTCTGGTGTGCCCGGGGGCAAAGGCCATAGTTCTGTTTTTGTCCTTATTGTGGGCTTGTCAACGTTAGGAGCGGGTGCCTATGTAAGTAGAAAGGCAGTTCACGGCAAGAAGCCGCAACGCCTCTCTCCTGTCAAGCATTTGCTGTATCTCAGCTAACTTTACTGAGCTTTTTATCTCTGTAGCTAGTTCCTCCTTCAGAAAACTTCACAGGGAGCTAACTGAACTGTCTGGAAATTAACTTCTTATGATAATTTTTTAACTGTAATTTCAGTTACCTTTTAGGTTTCTTTATAGTAAAGGCACTCCTTTTTCACCAGCCACAGCTCTGCCTGCTGCCTTGTATGTGACAGCAGCGTGTGGTCCCAGGCGAGTGGGGTGGCCTGTGTTTTTAGTACCGAAGCAAACCGCTCTTTGCCAAATCTCCACTGAGAACATCAGCTTTTAGTGTGTTTGTAAGCGTACCAGCTCAGCCCAAAACTGGTGAGCGGGCATGTATGTCCTGCTCAAAAGATTCAGAAGGATAAAGCTTTTCAGGCCGACTCGGAGAGCAAATCGCGTTCCCAGCCAGCTGAAGAGTAGCAGCATTACCTAGGAGTGGACGGGTCCTAAGTTTACATCGTGCAAATTTCAGTTTCAAAATTCTTACTCTTTGAGGATCGCATTCATGAAAAGTTCCAAGTCCTGATTTTCTCCTAATGAAACTCTTCGCATGCAGAAGGCTCCTGGGGAGCAGAAAAAATTCAAAATGGTGCATGGAGGAAAAGTCTTTCCCTGTTCCCTTTAGATACTCTTTACTGTGCCCTGCTGTACTTTTTCTGCCCAAGAAGGTAACTGAAATTACGAGGCGCATCCTGCTGTTTTCCCAAGATCTGTTTAATCGAGAGTGCTCCTTAATACTCAGCTCTTCCCCTCTCTTCTTTCTCTGCCTGTCTTCACCTACAGTTTTGCAATGTCATCATCTAAGATGCCCTTCTAGATCACTGACGTCTTCAGGTGTTCCTGGCAAAGCTGGCAGCAACCTATTGCTGTACTTAATTGTAGGAGGAACGGTCACTGGGACAGGAGCTTATGTAAGATGCTGAAAGCAGCGCGGTGTCCCTGGGGGCGGGGGGAGGCCGGGTGCCGTGCTGGGTGCCGCACCAGGTTAGCCACTGACTTTAACTGAACTGTCGTTGTGCTCCCCGGCCTCGGGTATTTAATTCCCAGGGACAGTGTCAAATAATGGAAGCTTACAAATGTTATACTCTCAAACAGTGTAGTTCTGAGTGGGAAAAATTGCCTTGGAATTAACTTTTCCGTGTGAAATCTAAAAGCAAAACTGGCCATCCTCGGTTTGTAACCATCAGAAAGGCACAAATTAATTCACGCATCTATTCTGATATCAGTCATGTTGGCATACCAAAAAAGGAAATCATCAACTAAATAGAAGTATGCCAGAGGAAGGAAAAGTTGTCTGACTTGGTGATTTCTTCAGAGCAGAGCACTGAAATACCACTCCGGTTATCGGGCAAAGTACACAGCTGTGCTTCTGACTAGGAAGAACTTGGCATTGTCCCCTTGGAAATATTTATCCTGAAGGCCTGATCTGGTATTTTGCATGTACAGAATCATCACTTCTGAGGGCTCAGATTTAGTTTGCTGTACGCTGGCCTTCGGACTTGCTTAAAAACTTCATGGTTCTGCTTGCGAAAGCAGAGGTGGTTTTGTTAACCTTGACTTTTACATGTTTAAGCAAAAGGCTTTAAAAATACCTGTATCTTAATCCTCTTCAACACTGACGAGTTCTTGTTTTCTGATACTTTTGCCATTGTTTCAGTTCCCTGGCCGTGCTTTTGTCTGCCTGTGCTCTTTTTTGTGCCTGGCATGAAATTCCTCGGTTCTCGTCTGAGACGATTTGCTGTGGTATAAAGCACCTAATTGTGGAGACTGGGGAAATGCAAAATGTCTAGGGAGTAAAAGAGATTTCAGTTCCCCGAAGGAATTAACTTCTGTTCAAACATAGTTTGGATGTCGTAACAGTCGCTTAGCTAACAGTGAGTGGTTTGGCACCAGCTGCAGCGTTACCTGTCGTGCCTTCACGTTTAGGAGGCGGCTGTTATTTCTTGCTGGAAATCTTCCAGTTTTAATGTTCTTTCACAATTCAAAATCCAGTGATGGGATAGAGCGTTGCGTTTCAGGCCGTCTCGGTAGGGTTTTTACCTTTTATAAACAGCGCAGAATGAAAGCTGGTGTCGTGCACACGTGGTCCGGATTATTTAGCAAGGCTAGGTTTTGCCTTAAAAAAATGGTTTGCTTCCCTCTAATTTGTTAACTGGGAGGGCAAATATCATACCGTGACCTGCTTCCAGCAGTCGCGTTGCCTTTTGCTTCTCCACATTACCGGTTTTTCTTGGAAGTTAACATGATGTCTGAGAAGATGTTCCCTCCTTGTCTGCACCGCTGAATCGTACCCCCAGAGCGTGCAGGCCTGGCTTACACTGTGCCCCGAGCTCAGCAGCCACACACGCCGCGGGTCAGCGCTGGGACGCGGGCATCGCTTCCAGCTGAAGGCTGTCACCTAGCCCAGCCCCGCTCCGTGTCTGAGGACACTGCCAGCATCACGCCTGTCACAGCTGGCCTGAAGAACGCCGGTCAATCAGGCTGTTGGCTTGTTCTGGCCGCCGCTCTGGGCTCCTGAAGCTGGGAGATGCCTTTTGCCTTGGATTTGTCCTCCTTTTCTGCAGCCGTGTGTGGTGCCCGTGCCACGGCCTAGTCTGCAGATAGCCTGGGGTCCGTTTGCCTGCATTTCCTTTGCTGTATCTGCTTCCTCTTGGAACACGTCCGCAGCCCAAAGGCCACACATCTGCAGAAAGGTTGGTTGCTTGCTTATGGGAAGCAACCAGACAAGTGAGATTTGTCACATCGTATGTAGAGCAGACCCTGTTCCCAGTGCACTCCTCTGTTAGCTATGCATACGTACCTTTACGGGCCCTTTTTTCAGTGAGGTATGTTTTGGTCTGCCTGCTTTAATTGAAAGCAGATGGCTTTTCTGAGCAAGCAGGACAGACAAAAGCCTGTCGGGGGGTCGAAGCAGAGTGGTGCCTTGCTGCTGTCGGATATAAATATCTCCTTGTCTGTCTCCAGGTATACAGAACATTGAGAGAAAAGAAAGAGCGATTCACCAGCCGAGTCACAACAATAACTGCGCGATCGCAAGGAAACGAGTCGTCTCCTTCCGGTGGGTACTGGCCAGCCAGTTCTCGGTTTGGCTCTGTTCTTCATAAGCTGCTCACTTGAGACCTCTGAGACGAGTGAACAGAGCCCTGCTGGACACGGAGATCAGCGTAGGCTGTGCCTGCACAGCACTGGTGCTTCTCAGCGCCTTCTGTTCGTGGTGAATTCCCGTGCCCTCCCAGCGTAGCAGACGGGGCTGGCTTCCCATGACCCGGAACAAGGCTCTCTTTTACAGATAATCGTGAGGATAAAGCAGGTTATCTCTCGGGGCTCCTTTCTGCCGTTTGTGCTTTCTGTGATGAAAGGAGGAAAGAGTTAGCCCTGCTTTTGGCCTTTACCCTTACGTGGGCTGGCAAAGACGCTGTGACTCCGAGGGATAATACGGCCTGCCAGCACAAACGCCTCCGCGCCGTGCCACGTCCCTGTGCCGCGCGTGGCGGGCTGGGCGTGCGAGAAGCAGCGTGTAGAGGGAGGAGTCGGGACCATCAGTGAGGTTCTTGAAGGTGCTTTGCAGGCTGCCTGCGGACCGCAGGTTGCTCATTGAAGGTCTCTTAATTTATGAGCTCAGATAGTGTCTGAACTGTTGAGCCAAAGGACGACGTGTTTCCTAATAACAGTGGCTTTAGGTCACAGAAGATAGGGTGCGTTGTGTCCCTTTACTGGGACACCAGCAGAAAGAATATCCTGCAGGCAGGCCAGAAAAGTGGTGATTGCTTTGGTTTGAGGGAGAGGATAAAGTGTGTTTATCGTGGTTGAGGCTGGAGGACAGAGAGTGAGAGCCTAAACGCTGAAGCAGAGGTCTTGGTAAGTCTGCATTGCTGGAGGCTCTGTCCCTTTGCAGTGGAGAGCCCGTCAGTCCGGTGGTCTCCTCGGGTCAGCCCCGAGCTGCGGCTTGCTGGCCACACTATCCTGGGTAGCCTGTGCTTCGCTGAATTAAGTCGATGTCTTCTCTTTCAGATGCAGATGCTGCTTCTCAGGGCACAGCAGGTGAGTCTTGATGGTAATATTTAACTGTTTTATTCCTACAAACGGTTTAACTGCATGTTGCTTAGAAACAGGACCTGCATGTGGGAGGAGATGCATTCTGGTAGGAACTCAAAAGTTGGTCTCCTTGCAGAGTACAGCTATAGAAAAATACGCCTTGGCATTTTAGGGAACTCTTCTTTCTTATAAACTGTTCACTGAACGGCTGGTGCAGGGTTGCTCCCAAGTTGATTCGTGTTCTTAAAGCTAGATCAAAAACTTTGCAGTTCATACTTTCCAAATAATTTTGAAAATTGCTTTCTGATTTGGATGACACCCAGGCCACATCTCTTCCCCTGGTGTTCTGAATGATCTGTAGGCGATGTCCCTCGTGCTGGCTCAGCAAACTGTCACTTACCTTCAAACCTGAATGCGGGATCTCTAGTGCGTCCTTTGGCCTGAGTAGAGGCCGAGCACGTTGTTGCTATGTCCTGATCTTATGTGAAGCTTCTGAAATCGCGTGTTGAATGCTGGAAATGAGCTTTGCGAGCCTCCGACTTTGCAGCCGCTTCGCCCCGCTGTGCAAATGTGAGCAGCGGTCTCCAACAGATCGGTTTATAAAACGAAGCGCTCTGGGAGTCTGCTGGACAGGCAGCACCCATTCAGGGTAAGGCCTGACACCTGTTTCCAGGCCGTCCAGGTGGTGGTGTTTCAAGCTTGTTACGTAGAACGGTCTGATTCTGAACATCTTAAAAGCAGAGAGAAGTAGATCTGTAACAGAGAAGCTAAAGCCGTGCGATGAAAGCTGTGCTAATGGTCTGTTCCAAAACTCTGCGATTGCCGTTGAGCTCCGCTCTGCAGCTGTGGCTTGGGGGGAATAATTTGCTGAAACCTGACAGCCTGATTTATGCAGGGAGCCAGCTTTGAGTGAAGCAGCTGCATGGTTCTTGGGAAGCGTGTTGGGGTGGAAGGGGAGGGGAGGAGAGGGTGTCTGAAGGGCGATTTGCCGAGGGAGGTCTGTGCCTGAAAGGCGTCTGGTGACCAGCTCTGTGCTTCGGGACTGGGCCGTTCTCCCTGCCGTCCTCGCAGTAAGCTGTCCAATGTGTCACCTGCAGCTCCGGGAGCTCGCCCCGAGGTCCCGTCTCACGTTCCTTTCCTGCTGATCGGTGGAGGAACTGCTGCTTTTGCTGCTGCCAGATCCATTCGGGCTCGTGACCCCGGTGCCCGGGTAAGAGGTGCCCTGTTCTGGTGGATGACGGAACACTGTGCTCGCGTCGGAGCCTCTGCTTTGCCATTTGCCTGGCATCAGTACAGCTGACGTGTTTAATGACCAATTAAAGGTGCTGATCGTGTCTGAAGATCCTGCCCTCCCCTATATGCGTCCACCTCTTTCCAAAGAACTGTGGTTTTCAGATGATCCAAATGTGACAGAGACTCTGCGTATTCAAGCAGTGGAACGGCAAGGAGAGGAGGTATGTGTCGCTTACTGGTAGCCAGGGTGAAGGAGAGTGTTTAATGAAGAGCTGACGATGATCAGGCTGTTGTGAGAGAGCCACTGCAGAGCTCTGGAGGACCCCGGAGTGCTGTGTGGGCGAATCACGGGGTAGATTCCTGTGGTCGTGTGGGCTGTGAGAGAGCCCTGTGGCGTGCGAGTGCCGGTGTGCGGTGTGGCTGGGCGGATGGAAGGAGGGACAGCGGTGCGTGCTGCGTGCGGAGCTCGTGTGGTGGTTTGTGCTGGACCAGCTGACTGGAGGAGCCGCCGAGAGCCCGCGGGGCAGGCTGCGGGCCTGTGGAGCGTGGCTTCCCAGAGATGCTGAGGTGTTGCAAACAGGTCAGTGGAGCTCTAAGGAGCAGGCTGGAAGGTGCGACAGTGCTGGCAGTCGCACACAAGAGTCAGCTTGGTGCTTGGTACCTCCTGAAGCTCGCTGCGATTCCCCTGGGCGTGCACTGGCAGAAATCCTGTGAAAGAAGTTAATAGCAAAGGTGGGGGTAGAGTTTCACAGTTTAGAGCAGAGCTCCAGGGACCCTGGGTCACATTTGATTTTTGTGATAAAGCCTTACCGATCTAAACCCTTGAACTTCAACAGTGTGAAGACCCTGATTCTTAAAAATAAGAATTCTGGAGCTTGTTATGGATGCATAGAGTAGTCTTTGTGTCATTGGTAATTGCTGAATAGCTGCTATCGCAGAGAAAGTGGAACGCATTTGATAATGGAGCTTTTTTCAGTATCTATTTCCAGCCGCCGTCGTTCTACGTGCCTGTTCGTGACCTGCCTTTTGTAGAAAACGGTGGAGTAGCAGTTCTCTCTGGCAAGAAGGTGGGTACGGCACGAGCTGCTGCTCTGGCGTCGCGCAGTGCTTCCCGAGCAGAGCCGGTGCTCCAGGCTGGAACTGAAGAGCTGTAGCTGGTGGTGTGGAGGGAGGGCTGGCTGAGGAGGAGAACCTCTGGGAGAAGGGTCTGTGATGAAGCAGGGACTGTGCTGATCTGAAGGACAGCATGAGTGACGTTTGAGAACGGGACAAGGTATGAGGAACAGTAGCGAGCTGAGGGAAGGGTAAGTCTAGAGTTTGGGCATGGGACAAGAACGTGTAGAGCTCGGAGACGGGGTGTGACGAAATGGGAAGCAGGCTATCTGCTGGTCAGAGGGTGAGGCAAGGGGAGCAGGGTGATCCGAGTACTGGGTTACAGTGGGAGCAAGAGCATCGTGCAGAAGCAGCAGGAAGGTGCACAAGTTTGTGGCGAGGCTTCTCATATATTTGCCTCCTCAGCTTTTTAAATGCTGCTAAAATAATATTTCGGTGACTCCTCTTACTGCTGAACTACCACGCTAGTGTCTGAGTCCGTTCCTTGGCCTCAGATCCTGGGAGAATACCCTGATCTATGATGGCTGCCCAAGAGTCTCAATTCCTACTTCCAGTCTTCTCCCATCCCCCTAAACGTAAAGGTGGGAGCGTGTGGCTTCCAGGCTTGCTCCTCGGATCGGTAGTCTGCGTGGTTTAGCTCCGACGGCCTGCGGTGCCTGGGAGCTGAGCTGCCCTGCCTGTTGAATTTTGCAGGTTGTGCACATGGATGTCAGGGGCAACACAGTGAAACTGAGTGATGGGACCCAGATATCCTACGACAAGTGTCTCATTGCCACTGGTAGGTTGTTGGGTTTTCTCTCTTTGTTCTTTGTCTGGTGCCAGGCTTTTTCTTTCAGTGGCATTTACCCGACAAGGAAGTTTCTGCGGTATGCGTCAAACACTTGGTAGAGCAGTCGCGTGCAGGACAGTCGCACAGACAGCCCCGCCGTTGGGTTTTTCACCTGCGCCCGCGGGACATTCAGGGTTTTGCCCTGTGCCAGTCAGCGGGGAAGGAGGGAAAGGTGGCTTCCCTCGCAGCTGGGCGGAGGAACTCCGGTACAGGCCAGGCTCTTCAAACCCTGCCCACAGCAGCAGCCAGCTCGTGCTTGGGCAGAGCCCTGCTCCAGCATCTGCCACTGGCAGTTCCGCAGCCCTCTGCGGTGAGTTAGAGTGGCACTGGCTGTCTCCAGTTGGCGGAGCAAGGTGTGCAGCATTAGAGCTTCTTACCCTGGCTGTTGGGTCAGCTGCTGCTCACACAGAAGGTCTCTCAACTTCAAAGCCCAGACAGCAACAGGGAGCAGAGCGTATCGTAACAGTTTGGAAAGCCCAGTCCAGGTTAACGATGGCTTTGCGTTGTCTGGACAGCCAGTGACGTGGCCGTGGTATCACGAGTCTCTCTTTCTCTCTCTCTCTCCCCGCCCTTGTCCTCAGGTGGCTCCCCGAGGAACCTACCCGCCATCGAAAGAGCAGGGAGAGATGTGCAGCAAAGGCTGACGCTGTTCCGGAAGGTAATCTCCAGGTGCTGCTGGTGCTGGGGTGAGAAACATCAGAGCCACTGCCGCTCTTTTCAGCTTTTGAACTCCTCTGCTTTGGGTCCGGGACAGCCTTTCTGTGGCAGCTGCTTCCCTCAGCTGGTAGCCAGGAGCCCGTTGGCTACGTAGTCCTGTTCCCCAGGCAGGGAACAGGGGAGAGTCCACCAGAACACTCACCCACTTGCCTCAGGCCTGAGAGCTGTGATAATCTGCGCTTAAGTTTTTTAAAAGCACGAGCACGGTAGTGCGGGCTGTGAGCAGCGTGTGCCTTCGGGAAGCTGGCGTAGGACTCTGGCCTGGCACCCTCTTGACGCGGTGTGCGCCGCAGTTGTGCAGCACGTGGGCACGAGGTCGGCCTTGGGCGTGAGGCCGGGCCGAGACTGCTCTCGTGCTCTGAAGTTTTACCTGAGTGTGAAGCTGGGTGTTCACGTTAGCCCGTGGATTGGCTTAAATAGTTTGCTAATGAGCTAATAAACCGATACCCATGCCTCCTTCGTGGCACTTCTTCACCCCCCATCCTGTGCCTTGGGACAAAGTGAACGCAAGCCATGGAAGCTGGTCAATGGTCTTCTGGTTTTCGCTGTAGAGTTGCTTTTTGTTAACGTACCCGGCTTTCTTGAAAACCTGGGATTTAGAGCAGGCACGCAGCCTTCTCCTTGGTCCTGTTCAGGGGAGGAATCGGGAACGAGAAGCCACATGGGAAGTGTCTGCTTTGTGCTGGACTTCCCAAAGGTCTGGTCTCTCAACGGTGGGAAGGGAAAGATGGGAAGTAGCACTCTCTGTGCTGCAGTGCCTTCGTGTCTAGAAACTTTGTTGCAATTTCTCTTGAAATTCGGGGGAGAATGCAGGAATCTGAGAGTTCCTGGACAGGGAACAGCTTGCACAAACATTAGGAAGCCAGAGGGTTTCTTCTGTGCAGTAGATGAACAGGAGGAAGGAGAAACAGATTTCCCTTTCTGGCTTGGGGAGAGAGTTGCTCTGATTTCAGAGGGAGAAACTGGAGAAAAATATCTTCTGCTGCCATTCCTCTTTGAGGATATTTGAAATGGGAATAAATCTTCTTTCAGATTGAGGACTTCAAGAATCTGGAGAAGATTTCAAGAGAAGTCAAGTCCGTCACGATTATCGGCGGTGGCTTTCTGGGCAGCGAGCTGGCCTGTGCTCTGGGAAGACGAGGTGAGTGTGCTGCTGCGGGCAGCTGGTCTGCAGCCGCCGCCTTGACAGCAGTGCGGGACGTTGGGCGTACGCAGCCTGGCATCACAGGCTTCCTTTTCATGCCCCAGCTGGTGAGTTTTCGCACAGACTTGTGGTTTGCCTGCAGTAACCTTGACGCACGGGGGTGGTGTTGGCTGTGTGGCCTGGCCTGCTTTCCCGTTTTCCCTCTCATTAGCTGTCGAGCAGCCCCTGACCACGAAGGTTTTTGTAAGTTGGGCTCCCTGGACGCTCTGCAGGCCAGTGCGTGTTGCCCAGTCATTCCACCCTGTAAAAAGTTACCTTTGCTCTCTCCATGCTAAAAGCCACCCTAGAACACTTGTTTCAGAGAGGTTGTGAACAACTGGGTTTGGCAGTCAAGGGCCTGCAGCTTTCCGAGTAGTGTCTTGTGGTGATTTCTGTAATACGGGAGGTTTTCTCCAAAACACTAAGCGTTCTGTGCAGAAGTCTGCTGCCTGTTGTCCCAGTGTCTGCCAGAACCAGTGGTCACTCACTTGGTGACTCCTGTGGAAAACCTGGGAGCCAGAACTCCCCGTTTTGGAGACTTCTGTCAAGCTCCTTAAAGCACGTGCTGGTGTCCCCAAGCCTGTGCTGCTGCTCTCTGTCCGTGGGTTGTAAGAAGCCTGCTCTTTGCTTTCCTTCCAGCACGAACCAGAGGCCTGGAGGTGATTCAGCTCTTTCCAGAGGGCGGCAATATGGGCAAAGTCTTGCCAGAATATCTGAGCAACTGGACCACGGAGAAGGTCAGAAGAGGTGAGGCTGCGTTTGGGTGCTGCTGCTCCGCGAGGGGCAGAGCTGTGGTGTTCAGGCCAGTGGCTGCTGTGTGGCTCTTCCTCGTGGAAGACAGTGCTCTGTGTGATCCATCAGCGGGGCCGCGGGCAGGCCGGGTCCCTGCCGTGGTGGCCCAGGGGCAGAGCAGAGCAGGTGGTGGTTCAGGCAGCTTGGGTAGCACAGAGCTGCCCTGATCTCTGGCTTCTTAGCAGTTCCTCTGGGAACGCCGAGCAATTACGTACGCTGATGCCGGTGAGATTCTCCCTCTGGCTGTTCCTGCACGGAGCGATCCCTGCAAGCATACTCACGAGTTTAACGGCCTCCGTAGTCTGGAGCCGAGGCTGTGTTACGATAACTGCCTGCTCTCCTCTTCTGAGTGGCCCTAGCCTCGAATAATTGCACTGCCGACAGCCTGCCGCGTCAGCCTAGAGCCCCTCCGAGAGAAGGGCTGTGCAGCCCCACGCCTGGTGCGTACGCCGTCGTAAGGCAGCTGCTGCGGTGTGTGGCCGATAAAAGCCGGCAAGACCCGAGATAACCTTTTCTCCATTCAGTGCAGGATATATTGCTGTGCGTGGGTAAGTGGAGTGGGGCTGGAGGGAGCAGGGATACGGCTGGGGCTGCAGACTGCGGGGCCTGGCAGCCCACAGGTCCGAGCAGCGTTGTTTTGTCCATGGCAGCTGCCTTGTCGGAGCTCTGGGTCTGGCTGTGACAGGGCACGGGGTAGCTGAACGTCCCTGGTGCCTGAAAACCTGCCTGGGGGAGCTCGCTGGGGTCATCATGTGAGACGTGTACTTCTGATCGGCCTTTAAGTCGCTCTTTCAAACTTGTTAGCTGGGTTTCTTTCTCCCCATGCTTCACTCAAAACTGCGCTGGCACAGGCAGCGAGAAACGAGGGTCTCCCTCAGCTCCTGACCTGGCCCCTGCTCTGCCTGCGTCCTGCTGCCACTGAAACCGGTCTGGCCCCGAGCAAGCAGCCCTGTTCGCTGTGTTTGTTTCCAGAGGGCGTTAACGTCATGCCGAACGCCGTGGTCAAGTCTGTCTCCGTCTCTGGCAGTCGGCTGGTGATTAAACTGAAAGACGGCCGAAAGGTAAATGTGAAAGCAGGGAGAGGGTAAAGTTTGCGGGGGCATTGAGAGAATTAAGAGAATAATTCCGACTTCCCAAACAGGTGGAGACTGATCACATTGTGGCTGCAGTGGGGCTGGAGCCTAACGTGGAATTAGCAAAGTCGGCTGGGCTGGAGGTGGACTCCGACTTCGGAGGGTTCCGAGTGAACGCAGAGCTGCAGGCGCGCTCCAATATCTGGGTGGTGAGTACGCGCAGCGGAGCTGCGGTCGGGACACGGAGAGTTTCGGGGGCTAGCATGCCCCCGTTAGGCGCACGGGGCGAAGAACAGCGAGCAGCGAGGCCGACTGCGGCGCGGATCCTGCCGGCAGCCGCCGAGGCTGTTCATGCAGCACAGCACGCTTCGTTGCTGTGGTAACGACTCTGCGAGTTCTTGAATATTTATGCTGTGTAAGAGGAGTTGGGGTGACCTAAAGATAGCGCGGATTACTCTGTTGCGTAAGAGGCCCTCGGGTGGGAGTCACAGCTTCGGTTCCTCTGGGAAACGTACCCGATGCTGTCGTCGTTTTCCGAAGATCAGTCAAAAATGCGGAGAAACTGGCAGCTGTGTAGCCCGGGGAGCGGGATGATGCAGTGGTGGTGGTTGGGGTTCCGCTTTGTTCTCTTCCCGATGCCTCATTTGTCTGTGCATTGATTGAAGCTTTCGGTGTCCGTGCTCAGCCCTCACTGAGTGGTTCTTTCTAAGGCCGGGGATGCTGCCTGCTTCTACGACATCAAACTGGGCAGGAGACGCGTGGAGCACCACGACCACGCTGTGGTGAGCGGCAGACTAGCTGGAGAGAACATGACGGGAGCTGCGAAGCCCTACTGGCATCAGTCCATGTTCTGGTAACACTGATCCCTTCTCTCGGTCGTTCTTTGGCTGCGCAGCGGGAGCTGTGAGGAGATGCACCGTGCCAAGGCTTCCGTTTCCGGAGCGCAGGGAAACCGCTTCAGCAGACGCCTTGCACAGCTTCGTGTTCCCAGAGCCCAGGGAACCGGAGGGCATTTGGGCCTTCGCTGCTCTGCCCTGACCTCTCTGAAGTGTTTTTCCTTCCGGCAGATCCCAGTTTCTCCCTGAACGAGTCCCGTTCAGCAAAGCAATTGGCAGTAAAGAGCCGCCCCTCTCCTCGGAGCTGGCTAATTTATGGGTTGAACTTGGCAACAGCTTTTCTGTTACAGTCACCTGAAGCTCCCCGGCACAGTCTGTTGGTTTTGGTGACGCTGCACTGTCGCTGAGGAGCTGAACGGCCGCTGTAGTAGCATCGCCGCATCCAGGAGCGTGTGTGATGGGTGGGCGTGTGGTGCTTTCCAGAGAGAGGTACCGAGAAAAGGGGCAGTTCCGCTCTATCCTTCTGAAGCTCTTTTTAAAACAAAAACAAACAAACAAAAATCCCAAAGCCTGTTAGCTCAAGATCAGGAATTTAAAGTTAGCAGGAGTTTGAATATGGGGAAAAGAGTTTTACTTCTCTTGGAGAAATCCCCTCAAAACCAGCCGTGACTCACTGGCCGTTACCTGAACGCGTGGTCTGTGCTGCGTGGACTCTGGCCACAGGCGGTTTCTCGCTTCGCTGTTAGTCGGACGCGGAAGCACCCCTGTCAAATGCACGTTCTTCGGGATGCCCCCGCCATGCCACGGGCGCCGGCAGCCTGGGACGGCGAGCTGCAGCCCGCCTGGTGTGGGCAGGTGCTGACCCCGGGGCTTGGCCGGCCCCACGCAGCGAGGCCGCCGTCCCCGGCGCCGAAAAGCTGGCGAATGGCAGCACCTCCTCCTCCTCCTGCGTGTTTTCAGGACGTTCAGCATCCCCCCCGAGCTTCCCCACCACTGGGTGCCTGGGCTGGCTGGCCGGCGTGTTACTGGTAGCCCAGTCTGCCCCGGAGGGTGCTGATGTGCACAGAGAGATGCCCGAGTCGTTTCAGAGGATGCATCGGTTTGCGCAGCGTAGCTGGGAGCGCTTCGGACACGTTGTGCTTACCGGGCCCCGACCCACAGCTGCGCTGACACCCCAGCGAGCACCCCCGGTCCCCTTCGGCAGGTGCCCAGTGCGGGGAGCTGTTACAGCACCGTGTTCTTCTCTTTAATATTCAAACGCCCTCGCTGAAACACGCGCGAAACAGCTGGCGGTGGCCAGCGCTCGCCACCGCGCCCTGCCGCAAGGCTGCTCTTGGCGGGGCCCGGAGGAATGCTCGCTGCTGCCCCAGCTGAACCGCGTCACGGTGGTTCGAAGCCAGCAGCAAAGGAGACTTCGCCGCGCCCCAGTACATGCGAGAGCCGAGGGCGGGTGTGTGACTTCCAAGATGCGTGCGGCTCCGGGCAGCCAGCTGGCTTGCCGCGAGGGAGCAGGCCCCAGCGTCTCGGGGGTTTGTTCATCGAGCTGGTTTCTTCTGAAGCCGCTGGCCGTAGCCTGGCTGTGTCTGGGCTCCTCTTCCGTGCCGACGGGCGCGAGGAGGCTGGTGCGTGTCCGTCAGCCTGCAGACCGCGGGCTCTCGCACGCCACCATCGTCGAGGATTTCGGGTTGCGTGGGGTTGCCCGGGGTTCGTCTCGCCAATGCCACCAATGATTTTGTTCCTGCTTCGTTCCTAGGAGCGACCTGGGCCCTAACATAGGGTACGAAGCCATCGGCCTCGTTGACAGCAGTCTGCCGACAGTAGGAGTCTTTGCTAAGGCCACGGCAAGAGACACCCCGAAGAGCGCGACGGAGCAGTCAGGTGGGGCTGGGCCGCGTGGGGAGCGGGGTGCGGGGTGCGTGCGGTGTTTGTGTCTCGCCCAGGGTGGTGCCCACCGCGTCAGCCGGTCTCACTCTGCGGCACGAGGAGGCGGCAGCCCGTCTGCTTCCTTCTCGACCAAGCTTTAAAGGCCGGGTTTGATATTAAAATGGGATTAAAACGTAACATTCCTCCCAGACAACATCGCGTCACTCACCGACCAGAACCAAAACGTTTTTCCCCGGTGACGCCTGATTTCCTCCGCGGCACTAAAACGGCCCGGTTTTGCGCAGAAGCGGTGCTGGGGGTGTCAGCGTGTTTGGGAGCGGCGGGCTGTGCCGGCCGTTGCGTTTGGAGCTGGGAAGGGTCCGTGTGCGCTTGGTGCTGGGATTGCTGCCTGGGAGCGGTGTTGGAACTGAACAACACAAAGGGCATGGCCTCTGACGGAGCCCCGCTCTTCCGTCTGCTCGCTGTCTCGGGCAGACGGCCGCTGCTTGTCCCTGCGCTGGGCGTTTGATCTCTCTTACCTTGGCATTAGGGACGGGGATCCGGTCGGAGAGTGAAACGGAAGCGGAAGCCTCGGAAGTTCACATTTCTCCCAGCTCCTCACCGACGCCTCAAGTTCCGAAGCAAGGAGAAGATTATGGCAAAGGCGTCATTTTCTACCTCAGGGACAAAGTTGTGGTAGGAATCGTCCTGTGGAACATCTTCAACAGGATGCCCATCGCTCGGAAGGTCAGTGCGGGACCGGGTGCGGGCAGCGGGGCTTGCTCGGAGGAGGATCCATCTGCCAGTTTAAAATGAGGAGTAGGGGCAGATGCTCCACCTAGAGCAGAGCTGCGCGAGGGCCGGTGGCAGCCCCGTCGCGGGTGACTTGCGGGAGGTGTCCTCGCGCCTCGCTGCGTGTTTGCTCGGAACTCCCACAGAAACAGCGGGGGGCGGGCGGATGCTTCCAGCCCTGCCTGCGCACGGCTGAGGCTTCGGGTCTGCGCCTGGCACAGGCAGGAACCACAGGCGAGGAGCGTCGGGGTGCGATCTCCTGGGTTTGTGTGACTCCAATGTACGAGTGTCTCAGTCCCCACCGTTTGTCATCCTAGATCCACAGCCACAAAAAGTCAGGGTTAGAAGCAGCCTTGAGTAGGTGCTTAGTCTGTCTCCACCCCCTAGGCTGTTGCCATCCTCCCAGGTAAGACCACCTGTGCCCAGGTCAATTTTTAACGCCTCTAGAGAATGTCGGTAGTTTGCACTGTGGGAGCGATTCCACCCTGTCCCAGGGGATCTGTCCCGAAAGGAACCGTTCCTAATGCCGGGGGTTTCCGTTGGTATCGAAGCCGAAGCTTTCAGGATGCAGTTCAAAGCTGTTACCTCTCCCGTCCCCGGGAGAGATCGATCCTTTCCTTCCGCCTCTTAGCAGCCTTCCCGTTAAATGGGAGCGCCAGGCGTGCGAGGGACCCTTGGCCTCTCCGTCGCGTTCTCTGACAGTTTTGCAGGTTTAAGCCACTCCGCTGGCTCCTCTAAGTCAGGGCAGAGACCGGCTCGTCGCCTCGGAGCCGAGGTGAATCGCTCGCTGAGGATGCTTGTTCTCCCCAGCTGTACGGGGAGACCCAGGCATCGAGACGCGTCCCCCAGGGACAGCGCGGTTGGTTTCCACTCCAGCCTTTCCTGGGGGCAGATAAGGCGACGTTTCAGACTCCCGTATAAACCTGGCTGTAGCGAGTCCGGCTGTCGCGTTGTGGGCCGCCTAAGTTGGCAGGCTGGCATCAGCAGAGCTGCAGAGAGGGGCTCGGCCGCTCGTCCCGCGTCCAGACTTGGCAGCACTGATTGCTCGTGGTACGCGCAGGGTTTAATGCCTTCCTCCTTCCTTCAGATCATCAAAGACGGGGAGGAGCACGACGATCTCAACGAAGTAGCAAAGCTCTTCAACATCCACGAAGACTGAACTCCGCAGAGGAGGGAGCGGGGCCGCGGCTCCCTGCGCCCCTTCGTCTCGGCCAGCTTCCTCCGAGCACTTGTGAATATTTCCGGGCCCCGAGAGTTCTAACGTTTGCGCCAATAAAGTCCGTGGGTCGAAGTCAGACGCCCGCAGCTGCGCCTCGCCGGCTTTGAGCAGGGAGGGGGCTGCCGCCTGCTGCCCCGTTCTCCCCTGCGGCGCCAGCGGAGCAGCCTGCAGCGCTGCCCTTCCCCGCGTCCCGGGCGCCAGCCTGCGTCCCGCTGCGCGGAGCGCCGGGCTCTGGGCAGCGAGCGCTGCCGGCGCAGGGAAAGGCCGTCCCGCCGGGATCGAGGGGGTGAGGCTGAGCTCTGGCTGTGCTGCGTGGCGATGGCGTTGCCAGCTCCCGGGTGCGTTCGGTGGGGCTGAGGTCTGGCTGCGTGGGCCGGCAGCACAGCGCGGTGGGAGGCGGTGGGGGAGGTGCTGCCGCTGCGTTCCTCCTCCTGCCCGCAGCGCACCCCGGGACGGGGGGAGCAGGGGGGCCTTGTGGCACCCCGCGGGCCTGGCACAGGGGGGACCCCCCAAAGGGCTGGGGTGAACCTCGGCTGCAGAGCCTGGGGCCACCCCGACACACATGGACACCCCGACACACACACACGGACGGACACACAGACGCACGCTGCCGCAGCCAGCTCCACTCTTACCCCCCACGCAGCTGCCCCCCACACACGCGGACCCCCGCCCGAGGGCACCCCGGCACGGCCCAGCCACCACCCGCTGCACACTGGTGTCGGGGAACACACGTTCCCTCGCCCTTCTACCACGGGGTCTTTGTCGTACGGCAGCCAACGAGCTGGGTGTAGCGAGCACTGCGTCCTGCGCAGCCATGGCTCGGGCCAGGCGGCTGAAGGACCCTGCGTCTTGCGAGGAGGAGGAGGAGGACAGCCCCACCCTGGCATTAAAGACCTTTGGTTCCCAGACGAAGAACAACGGGGCACCCCAGCCTGCCCCGCGCACACCAGCAGCTCGGCCGAGCCCCCGGCGCGGGCGTCAGGGGTCGGCGGCAGCACCGCCAGTGGGTTTTGACACCGCAGACCTGCGGCTGCTCCGCGCGCAGCTTGGGGGGCTCTGTCACACCCCGAGCACAGCCACCCCCGGGCTGGGGCCGTCGCGAGCAGAAAGCCGGCCGCAGCCGCGCGACCGGGAAGGAGAGGCAGCAGACGGGGGGCCTGATGCAGGTTTTTTCTGTACATCAGTGTTTTTGACACCACAGCCTGTTGCTGCTTATAATAAAACAGAAATCAGAAAGAGCAACCAGAATACACACCCAAAGGCGAAAAAACCCTCGGCTGAAACAAGGTGCTGCCTGGCCCCCGGGCGGGGGGCTGGCGGCGGGGGTCCATGGGGAAGGGGAACACCTGCCCTGGCCGGGAAGAAACACAACACAAAGGAAAAACGAACCAACCAAAAAAAACACCCCCGCCGCCCACTGCTCCCGCGCGGAGCGGGGGAGAGCCAGCGAAAACCAGATTGTCCCGTCCTCAGTCCCGTTAGCACCCGTACGATAAAACTGTGCCGTCCCCCGCCAGTGAGCGGGCACCGCGCCGGGCACGGAGGGGGCTGCTGCGGCGGCGAGACCCCCCGGGGCCGCAGGCAGGCGTGGGCCGGGGCTGCGGGGCAGCGGCACGGAGAGGACGCGGGAAGGAGCCCGGGGAGCCGATGAGCAGCGGGGCTGGCTCCAGAGCGAAGGGACGTGACCGTCCCCCGGCGCTCGGCCGCAGTGCGAGGGCCTCGACCCCCCGGGTCTGTGGTGCAGGGCTGGGGGGCTGTTCCAGGGGAGCGCTGGAGAGGGACCGGAGGCAGCCCCCATCCCCTAGCCCAGAGCTCACCCTCACAGTGATACAGACTCAGCAAAAACAAAGGAAACATTACAAATTAAATACTAATTAAATAAATACTATGGAAGACGTTGGGAGGGGGAGGGCAAACAGAGAGGCGCAGTCCCACGGGGTGAGGTGGGGAGGGGCAGCGGCGCCCACCGCCCCTCGCCGCCCCCCGAGCTCACGCAGCCCCAGCGCTGGAGGGGGCCAACGGCTGCAACCGCCGCTGCTCGGCGCGAAGGGACCCCGGGACGTCCGAGGAGGCGAGGGTCCGCTCCCCCCGGCCGGAGGAGACCCTGAGGGCAGGAGGGCTGGCTGGCCAAACACTCGGGTCCCTGCGGCGGGCGCCGGGAGGGCTGCGGCCCCCTTGGTCCTTATTATTGCCTCGTGATGCAGGGAGCGACCCGTCCCCGTCAGCTGCTCCAGGCCTGGTACTCCACGGCCGAGCCCAGCAGCTGCAGCAGCTCGGGCTCGTAGTGCACCAGCTCCACGGTCTCTGCAGCGCCCGGCGCCGGCTCGGGACTCTCCCGCGGCTCCTCCTGCGCCAGCACCTGGCTGAGAGCGACCTGGCGCTGGAACTCGGCCCGGGGCAGCACGGCGACCTCGAAGTGCGGGAAGCGGGCCTGGAAGATGCGGGAGGACAGCTTCAGCCGCTTGAGCACATCGGCAAAGAGGAACCAGTTGCAGGGCCTAAGAGGACGGCAAGAGGACGGCAGGTTAGGGGCGAGGGGCCGCAGGGACGCTGCCCACCTCCCTTCCCCTCCCCTCGCTGCCGGGGGTCCGGCGCCGCTCTCCCCATGTGCCCCCTCCGCAGCGTCAGGGCACAGCCCACGCAGGACCTCTCCTGGAGCACCTCTGCTGCGAGGACAGGCTGAGGGAGCTGGGGATGCTCCGCCTGGAGAAGAGAAGGCTCCGTGGTGACCTCAGAGCAGCTGCCAGTGCCCACCGCTGTCCCTGTCTGGCTTGGGGCGCTTGGAAAAGCTGCGACCTGCAGAGCGGTGCCTGGAGCCCGGCGCATCTCCGAGCCCGGGTCACAGAATCCCGGAATGGTTTGGGCTGGAAGGGACCTTAAAGCTCACCTGGTTCCAGCTCCCCTGCCAGGAGCAGGGACATCTCCCACCAGCCCAGGGTGCTCAGAGCTCCATCCAACCTGGCCTTGAACCCTGCCAGGGAGGGGGCAGCCACAGCTCCTCTGGGCAGCCTGGGCCAGGGCCTCACCACCCTCATGGGGAAGA
>Ga0065711_1037307_pt1 | contig 19960 bp, 12 predicted proteins | sample Hoacrofraction12_FD_59098 | JGI IMG/M metagenome (GOLD analysis project Ga0065711, IMG submission 59098) | Hoatzin crop microbial communities from Cojedes, Venezuela - Epithelial fraction 12 v2 (version 2) | ecosystem: Host-associated > Birds > Digestive system > Esophagus > Crop | place... | reverse complement strand
GGGGGCAGCCACAGCTTCTCTGGGAAACCTGTTCCAGTGTTTCACCACCCTCATTGTGAAGAATTTCTTCCTTCTATCTAATCTGAATCTGCCCTCTTTTAGTTTAGAGCCGTTGTCCCTTGTCCTATCACTACACACCCTTGTGAAAAGCCCCTCTCCATCCTTCCTGTAGGCCTCCTTCAGGTACTGGAAGGCTGCTGTAAGGTCACCCCGGAGCCTTCCTTTCTCCAGGCTGAACAGCCCCAACTCTCTTGGCCTGTACTCGTAGCAGAGGTACTCCAGCCCTCTGATCATCTTCGTGGCCCTCCTCTGGACCCGCTTGAACACATCCATGTCCTTCCTACGGTGGGGGCTCCAGAGCTGGACACAGGACTCCAGGTGGGGTCTCACGAGAGCGGAGTAAAGGGGCAGAATCACCTCCCTTGACCTGCTGGCCACGCTTCTCTTGATGCAGCCCAGGATATGGTTGGCCTGCTGGGCTGCAAGCGCACGTTGCCGGCTCATGTTGAGCTTCTCATCCACCAGTACCCCCAAGTCCTTCTCCTCAGGGCTGCAATTCTTGTATTCTTGTTGTATTCAAATGATGGGAGGCTAGTTCTTGACATTAAGATAAACAAATATGCTCTTCATTTCAGAAGAAAGAAAATTTGATGAAATGAACAATCCAACATCTAGTCTTGCACAGACAAATGGTTTGTTAAAGTTTCTTGTATAACCATGTAAAGGAATACCTGCAGCTGCACTGTAAGCAGCGGTGTTGGGCAGGCTGGGTATACATATAGTAATATAACTAGTGATGATACTTTATACTTACTTAACACCTTTCATCACAAAGTACATTACCAAACATTAGTTATTTGAGCCTTACAACGTGTCTGTAAAAGACTATTACTCCCTTGTAGAGATTGAACACAGAGATTAAATGGCTTGGGTTAGGCCACACAGCGAGCGAGTAGCAGAGCCAAAAGGAGAGCGTGAGTGTTGGCTTCCAGCCCCGTGCTCTAACTACCGGACTTCACTTCCGTAATTCCCATATTGCTCCCCTAACAGAGCTACTGAAACTTTCGAGCACCCGATCAGTTTTGGCGTGGTATCAAACCGGTTGTATTTCTCTCTCCTCGCCCCTTTACGATGTCGCAAAATATCGCAGTTACATTTTTAAGGGTCTCGTTTTACGCATTGCCCCATCTCGCCCAGCGCTGGTGGGGGATCACCCTGACACCGTGTTGCTCCCATCCCCTGCCCCCAGCACACAGCTGCTGGCTTCTGCCCCTTCTCCCTGCCAGCTCCCCCCACCGCCTCAGCGCCGTGCCCTCGGCTCTGCCGGGCGAGCGGCCGCACCGCTCCGTGCCTGAGCAGCTCCAGCTACGCGCTCGCTAACGCGAAGCAGATGTCTCCCCGGCACCGCCGGCAGCTTTCGGTCCCGCCGCTCCCCACGGGCAGACGTCCCGCTACCCGGTACCGGCCAGCCACTGCCCGCCGTCACTTCTGCCCCGCGGGCCCGCGCCCCCGCGGGTGGGCGGGCGAAGGAGGGGGGCGGAGGGCGAGCGGAGCGGGCCGTGGGCCGGCGAAGAGGGAGGGCCGGCACCGCGGGGCGGGGGGGGTGAACGGAGCGGAGGCCGCCCTCCCGTTGCCCGGCACGGCACCCCCGCGGCACGGCACGGCACGGCACGGCGTGGGACGGCACGGGTGGGGGGGGACGGCAAGCACGGGTCCCGCGTCCTGCGGCTGGGGCAACAGCGGTTTGCGAGCTCTCCGCGCTTCACGCTGCTCCTCGGGTGCTCGCAGGGCTGCGTAAAGCCACGTCTGCCAAGCCAGCGCGGTGCCGGCGAAAAGAGGGGATAAACCAAACCCGGAGGGAAAGAAGGTGGGAAGTACCGAGAGGGAGTCTCGCACGTTGCCTCTTCCCGCTGTGGCAGCCGGGGGTGTGACCGAACGCCCAAAGCAGCGACCCCCGGGGGTGCCACCCAATCCCGGCTGCGTGCTCGCGAAACTCCTCCTCTCCTGCCCGAGCCGGGACCTCCCGAGCGGCTGCCCCTCTGCCTCCCACGGGCTGTAACGTATAAAAGCTGTGAGCAGCTCCTGCGGCCAGGAGCTTCAGAACCAGCAGAGTCCTGTTCTTTTGGGGGTTTGTAATAAGAGACGCCCCTTCACAAAAGGTTCATGTCATCATATAGGAGAGTGCTATATATACTGGGAAAACAATAGGCTCTGTTTTTAATTTTTCCCTTGGTATTATCCAGAGGTAAGCCATTCAGCTCAAGAGATTTGCTTTGCATGCGGTTTTATCAATGCTCATCACGTTTTGCTGAATTAAGATTTGAATGCTGTTTCTAAGATGTCCTGCTTTTGTGCTTTGTATGTTGTCTTTAGCCTACTAGTTTGTCTGTGCCACACTGTGTCAAAACAATCCGTGTGTATGGGATAGACATAGCCTAGGGTGTATTTTTCATTTTCAGTGGAAAACATTCTGTGAGGTTTCTTGCAGTCTCCCCATTTAAGATTTATAGTGTGGTTTATGGACTGATCTGGTGTGATACAGTGTCACTATTTCAGGAGTACTGCTAGCTCTGAACACGCAATTCATGGTATAATGCTACGTCGTTTGGTGTGTTTGTGGTAAGGACACATTGACTCTTCGTGAAAATACAGTTATTGAAAATTGTTCAGGAACACGTGTTCTGAGTGGACTGTTTTTATGATTGGGCTGACAGACAATCATTTTTCTGGTCACAGCCTGCCAGTTCACTTGGTCTTGCTACTCAGATGTACAGAATCACATCTTTGACATCTTCTCTTCTACAGATCTGTTTTCTGCTGCCCTGACTTAAAGCAGAGTACCTCTGTGGCCTGTCTTTCTCCCTGGGCCCCAAAATGACAGTAATCGCTGCAATCAGTTGTGCTTTCTTATTTTCCATTCTCTGTGAAACAAGTGCATTAGTGTTACCCAACTCCACTAACCTGCTCCTGTCAAACAACAATTTCACTGACATTGAGACAGCTTTGGCAGCTCATCTGGACTCTGCAAAAATTCCCAAAGCCAGGCGGAAGCGCTACATTTCGCAGAATGACATGATTGCCATTCTCGATTATCATAATCAAGTCAGAGGCAAAGTCTTCCCACCTGCTTCCAACATGGAATATATGGTAAGTGAAGTTTGTTTATTTCAGAGTAAAATAAGCTGTAAATCAGTGATTTCATTTTCTTAAACAAATTGTGAGAGTTTAGTTAAGTAGACAAATTGTTTTAAACTGTTCTTTCTTACTAAAATGTTATTTCCTTACATTTCTTCAGTTGCATTAACTTAAGCAAGCAAAAACTGAGTACTGAACTCTGAACTTTTACTTGTCCTGTTGAATTTTCATTTCCATGAGTAGTCCCAATGAAGCTTCAGGGACGCAAGTGAAGTCATGAGTTAAATGCTTGTTGGCCTGAACGATAGTATGTGATCACAGCATGCGACTGCATGTGTTTAAAATGCTCACCATGAGTAGCCCCATTGCTTTTGTGGAGTCCACTGAAAGTCATTGCCCTGATGTATGTGAAAAGGTAGCCCATGAACATTTCTAATTGCTTTCACACATAGTACTTTCAGAGACAATGTGGTAAAACTGTGTTTGCAAAGTAATTCTTCTGAAGCACTGTTTGTCTCATGCTCACGTGTTTTACTTACTGCATATTGTTTGTGTGCACATCATACTTTTATTTTTCCATCAAATACAACACTACTTTTAAATGTTTATCCAGTCTGTAGCATTTCAGTGTGCTCAAAATGTTATGTTTGTGGCAGGCACCTTTTCCCCTTGTTGTCAAATACTCATTACATGAATTCTCTGTTCCTGCAGGTATGATAGATGTTATTCATTCACTGTGATTTCATAGTTGGCACTACTAGCTAAAGCAGCGTGTTTCCTATTTTGTGTTCCAACTTTGAATGCATACATACTGTGGACCTGTAATGTTAAGCACAGATTGGTCAAGAAAACATTTTTTTACATTCTAAGTAAGCTATTCACGCTGTTTTGAAAGCACAGAGAAGTTGTGTCAGCACCATAATATCTGCCTAAAGTCACACAGTTTCTCATATGAGAATAGACGGTTAACAAATTTGAGAAACAGGACACCACAAGCTTGACAAGAAAGGGATAATAGTAGTAACAACTCCTCCTTTTTAGAAGCTAATGACTAACAATTTGGACATCTTTCTATCACAGATGTTACCTAAATCTGGATTTGATCATATGATCCACTTAACACATCCCAGCAGCACCTCAAAATGCTGAGGGCACTCAAAATGTTTCAGGGTGAAGGCCTGTTGCCATACCATAGGCTGAGTTTGAAGTCTGGTTAAGTAGAAAGGTCAGAGACAGAAAAAACAGAGAGGTCAGAAGTCAGGCTCAGTCATCATTTTCATTGCTGTGCTCTCCACTGATGTTTCCTTTGATTCTGCATAAATAAACTTTGTTGTAATGTCTGAGGGAATGGCAGCCTACCATGCCCTTCCTTGGCTTGTGTGTTTTAGAAATGTTCTCCTGCAGTTTGCTTAAGTGAAGCCAGCACCCTGTCATATTCCCAAGAGTTTTGTAAGTGCGGTGTTCTTTGCCTGTGCAGTAAAAAGAAACTTCAAAAGAGAAGGCAGTCTTCCCTGATTACATCTATTTTAATGCACTCCTATGCATAAACTGCCAAGATTTTACCTATATTGGGTGTTCTGCTGCAGTTTTGCTCTGCAATGGTGCTGTGCAAGCTTTGACACAAAATTAAGGCTGCAGCCATGCTCTTTACAGCTTATATGCTATTCTTTTACTTGCCTTTCTTATTATTGCTTTTACCAGCACCAACTAGCCGTAGGATGTACCTGTGTCCCTGTCAGCATCAACCCCATCAGTAGTCTCAAGGGCAAGGTCTGAGGCTTTCTTTTACGTTTGGTTTTCCAATCTGAAAGTACTTTGTGACTTTATGCTGCAGAGTTCAGAGCAGCACCTCAGGCTACGTAGGTAATGATCCAGAATGCAACTTGAACTTGGATCCCCAAGTGGTGGCCAACTCCTTTGCCCTCAATTCTCTTTCAGAATTTAGTCAGTCTGTGTGTGTCCCACGTAGCTTTACAGAGCAAAAAAAGCACAGTGAACAACATCACACATACCTTGGTCTGCTGTCTGTTTTTTAGCTATGGCATCATCTATTTACCAACTTCAACAAGTTTATCATCGTCAAATTTTTACCTCTGTGGCTACAGAAAGGCTTTGGTAGGAAGGTCTTGAAGATGCCGTGGTGTAAGCCATACCAGGACTGGGGACCACTGTATCATTAATGCCCATTTAAACTTGCCTAGTCCGTTCTTTAGTCTCTGTATAGTTTCAGTGTATGGCACAGCATCTGTTGTGTCTTACGGGGACATAAGATTGCCACTGTTATGTATAAAAGGTGTTATGTCACTCAATACTTACTTTCATAAACAAGATAGCAAACACGTTGTCATTACCAGCAGACAACGTACACTGTGCTGAAAGAATGTTATGGAGTGTGTGTTCCTGTCTTGAACACTGTGGAAAAGCACAGCGGTAGTGGCGAAAGTGGCCTTTCCCATTTCCCCTGACAATGACTAAAAGGATGTCGCGTGTCAGAGAGCTGGAATTACTTATGGATGCAGTAGATTGTGGAAACCTCTTGTAAGTCTGTTGAAGTAGAGAAGGACTAAGAAGGATGTAAGCATAAGGAAAACATGTTTTCTTACCTTTTTTTCTGTCCACAGTCATATTAAATTATGTTTTGTTCTATTAGGAACTCTGTTCTGCTCATGAATGGCTGTATCACATTCTCGCTTCTGTACAGTTCCATTTGCTTTTTCTCTTCCACTGATAAGAGCTTAGGATTTAGCAGAATGGGTTGGTTCTTGTGATTCCAGTTCTCCACACCCAACATTTTCTCCTGCTTTTCCCTGTGATACATTCTGCTGCTTCCCCTGATGTGGTCTGCTTCTCACACATTCACTGTACTTACAGATACTTTGAATTCCTTGGGCATTCTGTCTGCCCCTGCTGTCTTGAAATATTGTGTGCTGTAGGCCTTTGGATGAGAGGTCTCAACAAATGGATTTGAATGCACATAAGTTAGGTGGGGGAGGTTCAGATAAGCACTACAGTAACAGAGCTGGGAGAGTGTTTTAATTCTGTTTGGGAGAGGTGGGTCTGAGTGCTGCTCCAGCCTGTTGTTGTATGCAGTCCTCAATGTAAGTGGACAGCTGGGGAGTCAAAAGCAAGATGGGAGGCGTTGTTTGGTTATCAATACCTAGCAAAGGAAACAGGCGTGTCTTACTCCCATGAGACTTTGGGAAATCTTTCTCTTATTAGCACCTTATGAGTCAGGCTTTAAAGTAGTCCTCCTTTTGGTTCTGGTATTGCTTACGAATTCACTTCGAAGTTTTTCTGCAAGTACAAACCTAGAATCAGTGCATGTGTGAAGGGAAGTGTAAGAGAAAAGAAACAAGAACTTTCAGGCCTACAGTGCAGAAGTAGTGATCTCTTCTGTTAATGTGGGGTCTTCTCATGATATCCTTCATTCTTTTTCATCCTAAGACTGTCATTCTCCAGTCTTTGCTTGTGCTCTAAAAGCCGATGGCATACCTGCAGAAAGAAAGACAACACCATTCTTTAGACCTGGCAAAGGGTGGAAAATCATCCACTTGGCTTTGCATACTTTTTCTGGAGAAAGCAGAAAGGTTCCATATATTCATGATTCAGAAGTGAGGTGTGGAATTGTCTGCAGCTGTCTTCTAGTGTGAAAGGTATGTCATCTGCAAATACAGGGGAATTCAGTGAACAAGCAAATTACTTTCTCTGAATGCTACTTCTGTACCACAGAGGCCTGTGTTGCCTTTCTGGAACACCTCAACTACTTGGTAGGCCAGTAAAGATTTGCAGTATCTCATCGGCTGAAATTTGAGTCTCATAAAACATGTCATTTAGTATGCATTGGTACTATCTTTAGGCTCACAAAACATTAATTAATGAAATATCTATTCCTATGAGAATCAAAAGTTATTTTTATCTTCTCTATAGTTGTCCCCACTTGAGGCCATTTTATTAGAAGTCCGTATGGTCTTTGTTACAACCCACATCACCGTGTGCATGCAAAACTTGGTGCTTACATACAGGCATGTTCTTTACAGTTTCACATGCACCAAGCAGAAGCAGTAAATCTGATATAGCTGGGCCTTAATGGGCATTGAACACTGTCCTCCATGGCATTCCCATAGACGAAGCGGGAAAATTTGTTCTAGTTAAGAATTCTCTGAGGTGGTCTGAATAGCTTGTTAAAGAGCCATACCAAAAGACAAGGTGTGAGAGGCTGGCTTGCAGCGTGGAGTTCTGCAAAGATGAGTCCTGAGCCCAGTACTGATCAACATAGTCATTAGTAGACTGGCAGTAACATGTCTGAAGTATGATAGATGGAGCAGGATTGCATGCTCAAAAACATGAAGCTGAATATTTGTAGAGTGCTGTGTGAAGACTTTTTTTAAGAGCTGAAAAATGCTCTAGATAAACTTGATCCTGCTTATGTATAGAAGATCTTCTAATAGAGTTTCAATTCCTTTTTGTTCAGTGATTGCATGAATGCACTTGTATATTTGGGAAAATCTGCCCTGTGGTGAACATGTCACTTTGTGTGATGCAAAATAATAAAACATCCCCAGAGTAGCCTGAAATGAGTTAGTTTGGATACCCAGGAGTTATTTCATAGCAACATGGCATAAAGATAGTTTCTCATGAGCTGGTGGCAGAGGAGCCGGAAGGGAATGGAGAATCTGAGCCTGTTCCAGTAAATCCTCAAGAAAGACCATGATGAAATGGACAAAGGAAATGAACTATTGTTACAAAACAAAAGTAATTGTGGTCCAGAATAAATTTCTGTAGTCATCTGAGGGAGTCCATGTGAATCATGGGGAAATCTGTGCACTCTTTATGGCCCAGGAATGACCCTCTTTGCTGACGTGATGAATTTGGAGACTTTGATTCCTGTCCACAAAGATCAGCAGATATATTACAAACTCAGGCCAGAGAAGCAAGAAAATAGCCCACTTAATAATCACAAATGTAAATGACTGCATTATTATTTCACTCCTAGATTTGAAAATCTTGATAAAATTTTCTTGCTATCAAGGTGATCTTAAAAATGCTCTGTGAATATGCAATAGGTGATGGGTAAGACAAAATGAAAAAAAAGAAAGCCTACTTGAAGTTTTTCAAAGTCCTATTTAATACCTAAAGTCTTCCATGTGGAAATGGAAAAAGTGAGTTAATTTGGTTTTCTCTTCAGTTCAAAATCCTTTCTGATAAATAAGCTTCTCAATTTGTTTACCTGTTTTTTTGCTGTTGTCAGTGTGGTTTCTTACAAACCATTCTAAAACTTAGAGGACGTTTTGTTCCTGAGTTGTTTGACCTGGCTCATCTACATGGTCCCACTGAAATCATCCATGTCTGTGAGTAAGGATTGCAGGGCTAGTTCCTTCAAGATTTATGTCTAACGTGTTGGATAGGAGCTCTTAATTCATATAGTTTATCCCTGCCCTGTTGCAAGACTTCCTTCTGCATTAAATACATATGGTTTTCATCTCGTCTACTCCTGAACACATATAGTGATGCTGTCTCAGTCACATCTCTTGGCAAATATTTTACTTTAGGAACAGAAATAATTTCCAAATGTCTAACCTAAATATTTCCCTCTAAAACTCAGATAATTAATCTTTATATGCACTTTTTAACTGCCCAATAGAATTTCTCTCCTTTTTGATGTCAAACATCACCTTTTACATATTTAATTACAGTTTTCTTGGCATTTATTAAGATGCATGCATGCATATAATGTTTCCTTAATTTCCATGCACATGTCTTGCAATACTTCTGCATACTGGAGCAAATTACAGTTGCAGTCCATTTACAGCTCCTTTGTTAAATCAGTGAACAGCACTCTTAAATGTCAAAGCAGATTAGGCCCATCTTTTTAACTGTGCATGCTGAAAGACACAAATGCCACAATGCAATGGAGAATTTACTCAAGAAATTACTGGCAGACTACTTTTTCCGCTGAATAGCCCTGTTCTCTGAAGTCCCATATACACGGTGAAGGTTGAAATAAGTAATCAGAGGATGAGTCAGGGTACAAAGTTCTTAATCTGCTTTTCATCATGCCAGAGCACAAAGTAAATCCAAGTATAGTCCACTCCAGTCTTCTGGGGGGAGAGATATCAAGGAACTTGGAGCTTCCCCGATGTAGTCCACCTATCATAGTTTGCCATGGCTTTTAGCTTGCTCTACACTGGGAATTCACAAGTGAGGTGAGAACAAATGAGAAGGGGCATAATGGTGAAATGTGTTCACTGGTTCCAGTTTCTCCCTCCCACTACCTGAGTTTCCGTTTAGTCAACTGAGTATGTCACTTCTGCCTGATGCCATAACCCAGCACCAGGAGCGTCTGAAGATCACGGGCTAGTGAATTCTGGTTTCTCATTCCTCTCAAAATTAGAAAAAAAACCCCAGAAAGAAGTGATGTGGTTTACCTGGCTACAGTTAGGGATGTCTGTCTGCATGACAACTTTGAAAGGAAGCAGTGATTATGCAGCATACTCAGCCTTTTCCTGCAGTGGAGGAAAAACATGGCAACTGACAGTAAGCTGAAAGAGAGCAAGAGGAGATGGAGCTTACTTTCTGCTATTTTTGGCACAATACAGTTACCTAGCTCTTTTTTACCTCACAGGTGAGTTTATCCACTTATTTATTTCCTACTGCACCATTGTCAATAATGCAGCACTATACTACTCATCGGATGCTGCCCATTTTTCTGGCAGGCTTTTGTCTACAAAAGGCTAGGAACCCCCATTCAGTCTCGGTAGCTAAACTGGTGTTCATCTAGGGTCAAATCAAAGTAGATGCTAGCTGTAAGAAGTACAACAGCCATCGGTTATGTTCAGAGTGAATGACAGAAGACCTGTTTAAGAGTTGAACAGAAAGGAAGTTTTCTGGAAAGCTCTCCTTGAAAAATCTGAAGAACTTACTCAAAAATGCTATTGTTGATAAATATTGTGATAAAGAATGACTGTGTTAAACTTGCTTTGGTATAAGAGCTCCTTTCCAATGTTTTATGCATAAGAATTTTAAAACGTCCATCTAGGTGAAGTTTTAGAAAAGAATATTTACATTATTTAAATTTAGTATTAGCAGAAAGCCTTCTAGGAGTTTAAGCAAACAAACAACAACCTAATAAAGTCTCAGATAGAAAAGCAGCCTGCCCAGAGCCCTCAGAATTAGACATTCCTTTATTATTAAATGTAGCACCTCTTGAACTTCTTGGCTAAAAACAGAGACAGGGCATTTTTCACAAGAATCTTGATCCAAAGTACACAGTACTTTGTTTCATACATGAATGGAGATGATAGTAACCTTAAACATCTCAACATTTTTATCCTCTTCCTGTACCTTAAAAGAAAATCCGAAATGAAGAATAATCTATCCAGGTCTGTGGAAATATGTAACCGAAAGATAGCAAACGTTGGAAATCCCAGGATAACCACTTGTTTGTTTTTTGTACACAGAATACTGTCTTCAGCACAAGGACCTCCATGTATGAATGAATTTTTAGGTGCCCGGGGATGGGGTTTGAGGTCTGTTTTTGACTCGACTGAGAATGAGCTGGGTTTGCTTCTCTATCTGTACAGTGGTATCTGTTAATTTGTACCAAGTGAAAAAATCTTAAATTGAGCTTTCTTCTTCTGAGAATAAAGAACTATTGTTCTTATTCTTTATCCTGCAGAAAGAAGAAGCTGCTGTGTGCTTTCTTTTGTGTCATGCTGCCATATCTTCCAGTTAGAGCTCCTTAGAAAATATAAGTGTTTTCTCTGAAAACTTTTAAAGAAATTAAGAACATTTTTTGTTTTAATGAAAAACTTCAGTGGTTAGTAACAACATAAAAAAATGTGGATTTTTTTCATATAGAAGAGAAACAAAACACCACAAAAGAAATCATACATTTTTCACACACATTTTGAAGTTTTGAGAAAAGGCAAATTGCTCTGATCATATTTAAATGATAGAGGTCAGACACCTTCCTCTTCAGACTTATGATCAATTGTCAGGGTGACATGGGGCTAGACAAAGTTTGTTCCTTTTTGTTACCACTTCTGAGATAAGCTCTTGCCAACTAAAATATGCCTTGCAGTAGGTTAGGAAAGCACTGAATATTTTAAGATATGTAGCTCTGATATTTAACTTTTCCAAAAACTAAACAAATAATAGCATGTCAGGGAAGCTTACTGTTATTAAATCTGACAGCCTACCAATTTTCTTTGTTTCTTATTGTTTAAAAGCCCGATGCCAAACATGAAAAGAAATGCAGACAGCCTTTAGAAGAAACAAAGAAACAAATTGACTGTTAGCAGCGATCAACTTTCAAATGATAGCATGTCGAATTTGGACCAAATAGACACCGAGGAATATAAACTTCTGTATAAAATATAGACTTGAATTTTCATAAGAAAAGAATTTCTGGCAATGAGGTTTCTTGGACATCTGTCTGGTGATGCCCTGATTACTATAAGACAGCGCATCTAATACTGAGCCTTTCAGAAGTGTGAATCAGATGTTTGGAGGTTTGGTTATACAAGAGTAAATTGACTGTGAAACATTGCACAGTTTTACTTTGAGTTGCAGTGGAGCATTGGACAGCCAGCTTGATGTATTAACCCTCTATTTATTTGCAAAAGAATGATGTACAGAACTGCGATTCTCATCGAGATTTTTTTCTCTAGAGAGTAGACTTTGGCAATTTTCTGTGTAAACTTTCTAATTAGTACCTAATGCATTTGGGAACGGACTTGCACATGTGGTAGGCACCAATTACAGTACGCACAGTAACATTTCTAACAGGTGGCAGTTGAGAGCAAAAAGTATTCATATTCTTAGAGAGAGAGAGACAGCCTAGAGTCCAAATGATCTCAGAGCCCAAATAAATGTATAAAGTTTGCCAAATCTGTCTATAAATTCCAATGAGCTCATATGTTTTCATCACACAGTATGTATTGAGAAAAGCGAAGGCAAAGAGACGAGGCTTTTTCAGTCACTCTGCTGAAGAAGCACACAGGCAGAAGGGCTGGTGGGTTGTTTTATTAAGCTTTGTGTCAGATTTGGGGTAGCCGACACTGTAGGGGGGTCCTACGGCAAGTTTCTGAACCTGAAAATTCTGCAGGTTTGACTATATGAGAGAGAAGTGGAGAAGTTGTGCAAGGAACCCCTGCGTGCCCTGCATGCTGCTGTGGGATTTCTGAGAAAAGGCCACCGCACGTGCAAGCAGCACAGCTGGTGTGAGGCTGCGTGGCAGAATGACCCATGTGGACAAGACCTGCGTGTTGGAGGGCAGCAGCCTACATCTGCTAATCCGCTCCAGGACTTGCACCAACAGCTGTTGAGTGCAGCTGCACAGATGGGCTGGAGAAGTCAGATTTCATCCCTCAGCTTCCCAATGTTTTTCTCACAGGAAGAAATCACTTGAATTGAGGTTTTCTTCTTTCCCACTTGCTGCCATTCTGGAAGTAAGAGCTTCTGATCTTCAGCTGAGCAAAAAAGAAGCAGCACAGGGCTAGTGGAAGAAAATAAAATCAGAAGTCTGAGGTAGAAAGGTAAATTTTTTGACTGATCACTGCTAAAAGAAGGTCCTACTGGCCACCTTTCCGAGGTGTGTAGGAGCCCCTGTGGATTTGTTTGTGCCAAATAACAATCTAAAGATGCTAACATGAGTCCACAGTAAATATATATGAATGACAAGTAAGATGCCAGAACTGGCAAACAAATTCCCACTTTCTGTTACCACAAAATGGGACAGTGTTGCCACGCAAGTCTGTTCAAATTTCATATCCTATTATTTGCAGTCTTTTCACATAACTGCAGTTGTGTAAAGAAGCTGTTGAAGAGGAGAGTGATTGAAACAGCATACTTCACATTTTCACTCTGGATTTGTGCTGGAACCTGTACCTGGTGTTTGTCACGCCCGCTGTGCAGTTGGTGGCAGCCAGTTGAGGGGCTCATCACACCGCCGCTGTCCTGGCACTGTGGGCAGCAGCCCGTGCCTGATGGACACACAGGGAATTTGCATGAGGGTAGTGAGTGACCGGCATGTGCATATTTTGCTTAACGTACTTGGTTTACCACTGAGAAATATGCAGAATATTATCCTAGCTTGTATGTCATATTTAAAAAAAAAAGCAAACCAAAAGCAAACAGTAAAGTACTGAGGGCTGCTGCTGGTATTTAACATTCTGAGCAATGCTCTGCTGATGTTCTCTTGCAGAAGTGAGTGGAGCTTCCTTGCTACTAGCAATAAAACTGAGGCGGGAAAGATTAAGGATTATCATGACAGAAGAAGAATGAAAGCACAGTTCTGTATTGCTTGAATGCTTTAAAACGATCATTAGCAGACCCCCTAGGCTATCAGGTTAAAAACATATCTTTACAGACTCCTCAGTTAGCCTATACCTTCTATCTAGCAATCTGCCTGCTGGCCATCTCAGGGAAGGAGAGCTCCTACTTCTCACATTTTTTTCATCTTTTCTTTGCAGCAATGAGGGCTGTAAAGTTAAGTGCTTCTAAAAGCATCCAGTTTACACACAGATATCCACAAAGAATGAGAAAAGCATTAATACAGTGTATCGCTGTGTATTCTGCTCCCTTGCATTTAAATCAGAAATTCTTCCTACCTGTTGCCAGTAATAACCATTTAAGAGTACTTCAAGAGAAGAGGAGAGTTCATCAGGTATCTGATCAATCTGAAAACAAATTAGTTTTTGTCTCTGAAAATCAGGAAAAAAATAAATTAAAAACATTTCAGCTTTCTCATGGAAAGTCATCCTTGGCTAAATGGTCATCCCTGTCTGAATAATACCCCTCCTTTCTCCACACATTGCGTAATGAAGAACCGGACTGCCAAAGGATTGGTTGATATTTTTTTCTCATTCTTGATATTTGCCAGGAATAATGGATCTTAACTTCCTCTTTTTCCACATTCTGAACTTTAAGAACAATTTACGAAGGGGTGCAGTTCTGCGTATCAGTCATTCTTTCTCTGGTGAGGCACTTATAGTAGGGACAATTAAAATGTTAGTTTTCAAGTTAGCTTTTTAGCTCTAAAGGTATTACCGGTTTAAGTATCTGTTTTACTTGGGAGGTATTCTACTGCTTGAATCGGTCCTTTTTGTCTACCTGTAAGAAAGCTGAAATAACCATTTTAACTGCATGTACTTTATTTCTGAAGTAGTGAGTCATCACAGAAAGACAATGTAACATCACTCTTAAGGAAAGTAAATACAGTAAAGTGTTAATAGATCTTACTGATGACTTTGGAAGAAGCTGGTATTTGCTTTCTATGGGGGAAAAAATCACAGCATGTTTTGCATAATTTACCAATCAGATCATAAATATGAGGATAGGTATCAACACTATGGAAAGTGAAAATTATGACTTGGCTTTCTTTTTTTCTTTAACAATGTGTTGAAGAGATGTAATAGAAATGGATGCCCCTTTTGGTATTTATAAAGCAGACAGATTTTTTTTTTTTCCATTTTAAAATGCTGAAATGTTGAAATACTGCTTATTTTTCAAATAGTGAGGAGATATCCTCTTGCAGAAAAGGGAAACAAGTCATTAACATATTCTGGCATACATAAAAGCAGTTTAGGAATACAACATTTTTACTCTTGCCAGGGGTAGGGATTGTCTGTTTTTAAGAAAAGCATCTATCAACTGTCTGTGTGAGGTTCCAAGACATTAATTATTTCCTTTCTTGACTTAGTTAGCAATACTTTGGATGATGTATAACATACCAGAACTCATTTACATCACTCAAAATATGAGAGCAGGCCTTGAGAGGGTAAGGAAACCTTCTCTCTCCTCTCTTTTTGCTAAATGTTAAAAAAGTTCTCTCTCAAGCAATGAGAAAACTTCAGATGTGACCAAGAAGCTAAAGTATTGGACATTCATGGCCACTTCTAAGGTTGAGCTTTTCCTCCTATTTCAGCAAGTTATGAAATTAATAATCATTAAATGCACTTCTATTATGTATTATGCTTCTCACTCTTCCAGCTGTGGAGAAATCTCAGAAAATGACCTGACGTAGCATGTTCTCCAGGTGCTGACATCCTTTGGATGGGCAAGCTGAACTCTGAGAGACAGGGATTGCTGCTCAGAGCCCTGTGGGCTGCAAACTGACATCTCACAAAGTCGGCTTGGCACCTAATGTTTTAATACTGGCTGCAGGCACAAATGTTGTGGTGCCTGTGTTTGAGACATGTTACTGAGACAGATTAATCTGAGGAAAAAACATAGTCATGTTATGAGCTTCACTGATATGCAGAGGTCCTGAATCAGACCTTACAGATGAAAAAGATTTAGTTTCCTAACCTTTATGTAATAACACAGTACAAATATTATGAAGTCAGACTAAAAGGACTCCAACCTGTTGTGCAGTGAAACTGAGAGGTGCTCCATGAAATCAGAGGGTTCTTAAGGAAGGTCTGACATAAAGTATTTCAGCTAGTCATACTGAAAGCCTCTAGTGAATATATGCCCCCTGCTTTACTAAAAGTACAGAACCCAAATGACACAGTTCCTTGATACCATCGAAATCCTGAGGCCTGATGTTTCATTAGCATCGATGATGGGCTCCGGACCCTGAGAACACTGCTCTGAATCGCTGCTCTGTTTTAGTCACTGTAATTCAACCATGACTTCATATATCCATCATTCACAGATGTTCTCAGTAAAGTTTGCAAGTTCAGGCTGTGCTAATAGATGTTGCAGTAGTGCATTTAAAACTAGGAATATGAAACATTTTACTTTTCAAGTAAAATTAACACAGAGTAAATGTATCCAGAGTAGCAGTGTGTTTGCAGTAATAAGTTAGTCCCTTAGAAAGTCTGCAGTAAGAACAAGCGATTCAGATTAAGAGAGCTCCATTTAATTTGTTTTGTGTACACTTGTTCAATGTTTTCTCCTTACGGATATAATAGTGAGGTTGCTGTCTGAAGTACCTTGTTGCTTTCAGCTTTACCTCCTGTTCTGCAAAAGTGTTTGCCCCCTAAGACATGTGTCAAGCAGGGTGTCGAGAGAAAGCTACTCCATTTAAACAATTAATATTAGAAGTACAACTCTGACTGTAATGAAAATGAGCAGAACAGTTTTGTTTCTAAGTTCAAATTATAGTTGTTATACAGTTTTATGTATATATATATATATATAATTATGGTTACGTACACCATTCCTCAAATTAAAGCATAGCTATCAATGGGCAGGGAAGGGAACAGCCAATTATTTTTCAACAAATGTTGTGGACAGATCTTTGTAATATTGTAGTTGCTTCTCTTCTTTTTCTTCATCGTAATGTTTGTTCAGCTTCACCATCATTTTAATACCCAAGAGGATGGTTGTGACCAGCACCTGCTGTTCCAACAAAGCTGTTCCAAAAAAGAACAGGAGGGCAACTCCATCCCTTCTACGTATGAATTATCTAAGAACACCTGAGACACAGATATAGAAAGAGCTACAGAAAGGGAGGGTATGAAGGAACTGTGACCCACAGCATTGAAAGGCTTCTCTTGGGGAAAGAAGCTCGCTTTATGGGCTTCAAGAAATTTCATTCAAGGTTAAAGACATTTCGTTTTACACTCCATTGCTTATTATACCTTATAGGAATAACAGAATTTCTCTTACTATTTGTTTACTGAGTGAAATAAAATGACCCCAACCATCTTGGGTGAAATTCTGACCTCACTGGCAAAATTCCCACTGACTTTATTAATGCTAAGATTTTATTCCTGACTCTCAACCAGCATGTGCTGTGTGAGTGCACGGAACACCCAAGAGCTGCCTCATAAAGCCTCATAAAGTGGCCTCTGGTGTTGAAGCTCCCTGGGTAGAAGTGCTGGCTATTTTCAAATGAAGTGTAGTTTTGAAGAGCTGTTTTGCAGGGAGCAGCACAGAGAGCACAGTCGGACAGCTTTCTAGGAAAATAATCTTTGGCTGAGGAAAGAAAAATAAATTGGCCAAAGGACGTTCACTTGAAGTTGTCAGTGGCAGCGTGGTGAGACACTTTAACTCTACCGCTCCTCAGTTAGATGCAGTTGAGAGTGGGGAGGGTTTCCATGCTGGACCAAATCAGTGATCTGGAGAGTTTGGGGGGGAGGGAGGGTTCTTTATACTGTGTGGAAGGAAGCTGACCCTTCCCCAACTACTAACGAACTAGCAAATGAAGATTTACTATCCCCCGGGAGAGAATGAGCATAGTTTGGCACTGGGAGTTTGCACGATTAGCGTTTGAGGATGAGTCACCTCCTCAGATCTTGACCCACTGAGTATGCAAATCTTTCTTCTTTTTCCGTTTTGTGTTTTTGTGTTCATGTCAGGCAGTTTTCTCTAACATGTTTAGTAGAAACACTGGATTTGCCATAATTTCAGGGTTTATATTTTTATTACACTGTTTTTTAAAACTCTTTGCTAATTACCTTGAGCCTTTTAATTTCTCCTCATACAGCTTTCAAGTTACTTCAGTTTCTCTTTTTAGGATATTTTTTCTGTTTCTTTATATGCTGTTTATCTGTGGACAGCAATGAAGCCTCACGGGTTCAAAGATCTAAATGTCTTTGCCCTGTTCTCTTACATGCCCAAAACAGGGCACTGAACTGAGATACAAATTAATAGAAATGTGGACTCAGGATCAGACTTCATTTGAAAGGGGTGAACTAATGGTACAGTCTTACAGTTTAGAAGATTTTAGGTCACCATGAGATAATTTTTCTCTTTCAGCCTATTTTAGTTATTTGCCTTTTCTTGTGAAGATGATCTAGAGCTAGTGCTAGAGCAACTGAGACCATCTTTTCTTCTAGGAAAATAAAATAAAATAAGGAAGGTGAAGCACTTTGTCTTCTCCCATGAAATACAAATGATTTAGATTGCAGGAGTGTTATAGTTTGGCTGTGGCCGGCAACAAAAGCGCCACGTGGCTGTCCCTCCCCCCGCTGGGGTTCGGAGGAGAATGGAAAGAAACAGGCAGAAACTGGTGGGTCGGGATAAGGGCAGTTTAACAGAGCAGCAAACAACAACGATACAGATAAGGAGAATACACAAAACAAAATAGCAGAACCCACAGAGCAACTCTCACCGCCCGCCACCGGCGTGCATTTCCGAGCCGCGAGTGAGTTCCCCCCGCCCAGCTCCCCCCCACCGGAACCCAGCATGACGGCACATGGTATGGAACACCCTGCTCTGTTTGACCAGGTGGGGTCAGCGCGCCCGGCTGTGTTCCCCCCTGGCTCCTGGTGAAAATTAACCCTGTCCTGGCCGAACCCAGGACAGGAGGGGACTCTGTACAAGGGCATTTCACCAGCCTGCTAATGAAGGAATTCAGGAAATTTAAAAATGCTGCATATGCTCCCCTCTCCCTTATTTCTAATTCAGTGGTTATTTTCTTTCTCTTTCTCTCTCTTTTTTCATGTTTGCCAAAAATTCCATATGTCCAGAGAGTGGTCAAGAGTGAATAGATAATGCAAAGCAGACCACAGTATATATCATGATAATTAATATCTGCAAAGCTCAAAACTTTTTAACCGAGTTTGAAACAACCCCCTGAAACTTTACCAATCAAATGCTGCAAATCATTCTTGAGAGTCAGAAAATGAAGTTGATGAGAAATGAAAGCAGACTGGCAATGCTCTCACTGTCTGAGGCAGGGGCCATGCCTAGTTTAGAGAGGGCATTAATAGTGAAAACCCAATCCAGTCTTCACATTTCTTTCAAACACTTAACATGCTATTTTGCGAGGCAATTTAGTACGCGAAAGTATGCTGGGTGGAAATCAGGAGCTTGGTGCTATTTGTGCAAATACAGTACACATTTAAATTATTGTGGGACTGCAGCCAGATCCCTTGGGAGCGAGCACTCAAACCTCATGTTCAACCTCCTGGCAGGGAGTGCTTGTGCCAGAAGCATGATTAATCCCAGCAAAGGAGGGTGTTTATGGGGTGTCACAGTCCTGGCGGAGCTGCCCCTTATGGATGCACACCAGGCAGCTGTGTTTGGACCCACACACTGGATCCATGTGCTCCTCTGTTCCCCTGGGCCTGGGCAGGCTCCAAACGCCCGCTGTGGCCCCGCTCTCAGGCACACTTCCCAGGCACATTTTTGTGCTTGTACCTATTGTTGCCCCCTCTTCAAGCCCTCTTTTTGGGACCACTGATATACCACAGAGATTATAAAGAGTTATTTGTATGCTGGCCACATGCAGCTACTTGTCTTAATGTCAGAAATACAAAGCAGAACAAATGTCTGTACAGAGTTTCCTTCCTCCTGGACCCTGGAGCATTTCCTAGCTTTTGGATGGTGCCGTAGCAGCCCCAGGTCCCCTCTCTTGTACTCTAGTGCTCCAGCTTAGCCTTATCTTCCCAACTTCTAGACTTATTTCTAACTCCTCTGAGAAACTCCCTTCATTTCTCAGAGCTGAAGTCAAAGTATTTCCTGACTTGAAGACCATTCTTTCTCAGCATGCTTCTTCCTAACACTTTGCTATTTTGTCCTTTTACTGGCAATTTGCTTTCACTTTGTTCTGGGACTTTTCATGAACAGGTGTAAAGTAAATCTGTTCTGCTTTAAGCACCATCCGTCTTACTTTCCATAAGGTGGTTCCATTTGAATGGAAGTTCATTTGTATTAAGGGTTCGTATTGATCTCTGTTGCACTTCTTCAGCTTTAATCTAGGAGATACCTCACCCACTCTATATCAGCAAAAGCTTGTTTCAATGATCCGAGGGCTGGAGCACCTCTCCTGTGAGGACAGGCTGAGAGAGTTGGGCTTGTTCAGCCTGGAGAAGAGAAGGCTGCGGGGAGACCCGATTGCAGCCTTTCAGTACTTAAAGGGAGCCTATAG
>Ga0065711_1037306_pt1 | contig 19961 bp, 17 predicted proteins | sample Hoacrofraction12_FD_59098 | JGI IMG/M metagenome (GOLD analysis project Ga0065711, IMG submission 59098) | Hoatzin crop microbial communities from Cojedes, Venezuela - Epithelial fraction 12 v2 (version 2) | ecosystem: Host-associated > Birds > Digestive system > Esophagus > Crop | place... | reverse complement strand
CCCACCCCTCCTTCCTCGCCTGTCCCTTCTGAACAGCCTGTAGCCATCAAGAGCTACATTCCAGTCGTGGGATTCATCCCACCAAGTTTCCATGATGGCAATCAGGTCGTAGCTTTCCAGCAGCACGATTGCTTCCAACTCCTCCTGTTTGCTTCCCATGCTGCGTGCGTTTGTATAGAGGCATTTCATCTGAGCTGTCGGCCTCGTTACCTTCATAGCAGAGCACCCCTTTTTTCCCTTGAGGTATTTCATGGGTATTTTCTTGTTGGCACCTGATACCTCAGGCGCCTCCAGTTCCCTTCCGCAAGACTTCCCCATTGCTGCAGTGTCCCTCGCATGCTGCTGGACAACGGGTTGAGGGCTCCTACTAGCCCCCCATCCCTCTAACCATTGTGTATCATCCCCTAGCCTGTCGCTGGCAAGAGCCTGATATGTTCCCCTTCCCCCTTCGCCTCTAGTTCAAAGACGTGTCAATGAGCCCCGCGAGCTCCTGGGCAAAGATCCGCTTCCCCCTTCGAGAAAGCCAGTTCCCATTTATTGCAGTATATATGTCAAGAGTCAGATAAAATACACAATTTCTGTTGACTTTGCATAAAGATATTCATTTTTTTCAAACCTGCAGCTCGCAGCAAGGGCCTGGGGGTGATGGGACTAGCAAAACCCCTGTGTCTGGGAACCAAAGCCGCTGTTGGTACTTGCAGCCAAGGAGCAAGTTACCAACATTTTACTACAGCTTTTTGCCTGGTTCGTTGCCATTTGCCCCTACTTCTGCTGCTGATTTCCACGAGATGGAGCTGTTCTAACACGGCTTTGGCAGCAGCCCCCCGGAGAACAGTACGCTACCGCATATTTTATTTTATTTCCGTGACAGTATTTCTGAAGTGGGTAGGCTTTTATGAAAAATCATCATCCAAAAAAAAAAACCCAACCCCAACAGAAACTGCTGGACCTCAAAGCGCATGACCCAGGCTGTGTCATCAAAAGACTACTTGCAAAAACTGCTCCAGGGGCCTGCTGGTGCGTGCGGAGCAGCTTTACCCCGCACTGAGGCGGCTGACGGGATGTGCATCCAGCCCTACCTCTCCACAAGGCTTATTTTGCCGTGGCTAAGGAAATGCCCAATGCCCCGTGCCCCTGGGGGCCACCCTGCACAAGCACAGGAAGGTGGCCCTCTGACACCCACCGGCCCTTGCCCACAGCCCTGGTCTGTACACCTCATTCTGCTGGGGCAGCTCCTTGCCTTTGCATTTCTGCCCTTTTAAATCTATTTTGTCAGTCTAGGTTTGCCTGTTTCCACGTGGCACCTTCTCCTCGCTGCAGTGCCTGCTCCTTCCCTCTCTGCTTCGCCCCCATCAGGCCCGTTTCCCATTGTCGGCAGACAAGAAATGGTGAAAATGCTGGTTTTCTGTGATGTGTGCCTGCGCACCTCATGGCACGACCTGGCCTTCGACTGGGACATGCCTGCAGAGCCAGGCTCCTCCTACTCCTGTTGTGCAGGTTTCCCACCGCAGTCCCCACAAACAGCAGCAGCTCAGGGGGAGGCTTTTGGCTGGGGAGTTCCTGCAGGAGCTGACAGAATTAGGGCCAGGTTTGTATGCGATATTTGGAATGCTTGAAAAGAGGGTGTCCTGCAAACCTCTTGCTTGTTTGGGGCTGTGCTGGTGTTGTCATGAGAAGATGCTGTTCTCGGTTTGCGCACAGGAGCTAAGTGGTATCTCTGTGACGAGGTGTCGCTGGCAACGCATGCTTGCCCCTGCGCACCACGCGCGTGGCCATCCGCGGGGCTGGTGGGCAGAGGTTTCCCTCCCGAGCAAGTGCCCAGCACCAGGGGCCAATTCCTCCCCGTGTCTGCCACAGCAGAAAGCCATCTGCTGTGTCTCAGCCACACCGAGTCTCAAATCCTGGCGGCTGTGGGACCCGGCGGAGTGGAAACCACAGCAAGATAAATAAGGGTCAGCTATATAGGGCAGGGGGCTGCCATTGCTGGATCTGGTAACACTGCACCTGTCCAAATTCCCGTGTGAAATCTTAATTTGCAAAGACTGGAGAGTAAATGTGTTTGGTGGTTGTTTATTGGATTTTTTTTTTTCCCCAGTGTGGTTTAACATGCCTCCTTCCCTTCCCCCTCCCTTCCCCCATGCCCGCGCTTTACAGTGGAGAGAGCTTTGGAGGAAATACAGAAACCTCTTGTGAGCTCCCAAGCAGAGGGTTGTCCTTTGTGCAGGCAGCCCTGGGCCAGAGTGAAGCCTCTGACGCGCTGTCGGCACACAGGTACTTAGCAAGCACCATCCGTCTCTCGCTTTCCAAGACCGGGACTCCATCATCAGCGTAATTTCAGTTTCTTTAATCTGACGACCATCCTCCCGCAGCCGAGGCGTGCAGTCGGAGGGACCAGGGAGCAGACAGACATCAGCTGGCTCTGCTGCTGAGGAGCGCCTTGCTGTGGTTCCTCCAGCTGAAGTTCGCTCATCTTCCTTCCCCTCTCCAGCCTACCAACATGACCTTCTTTGAAGTGATTCTGCTTGGGCCAGTTTGTTGCCGCAATCCCACTTGTCCTTTCATGGCGTCATTAAAATCCTCTAATACAGCTTATTTAATCATAGCTTTAAAGGCCTGATTTTCATAACAATGTGGGTCTATTTGTGCATTCCTAGCATGTAGTTACCTTGCATCTCGTGTGTGTGCACCTGACTTGCAGGCCTCTCCGGCTCAGGTTTGCACATGCAAGTGGCTGTGTGGGTGCACAGACGTGCCATGTGCGTGCCCAGATACAATGGACGTTTGAAATTGGCCAAGAAAACATGCAATATGCAGTAGCCTGTGGGTGTTCTGGGGTGTAATTCCTGGGGGTTGCAAAGTGTCCATGGCTCCTTATGGATTTCACTGCAGTGCAAATTCCCAGAGACCAATTGGTCCAGGTCCCAAAGCTCCTGACTTACTCTGTCTCTGGGAGGGACACCCAGACGGAGGGACGGAGTGGGGGAGCAGGCTGATTGCAGCACATGGGAGTGCGGCACAGGCAATGCTGGTTCCAGGAGAAAGGGGTGAGTGAAAAATTGATAAGCCAAAGCAGATCATTCCTTTTGCGTGCAGGTCCCTGCTTTGGGCAGGCAGCCAAGCTGGAGGACAGCAGAAAGGGAACACCTTGCCTTGCTTGCTAGCTCCCCTGCAAAGTCCACCATGCAGAGCCAGGGAAAGCCGCAAACTCCCGACAAGGTGTGCCTGCTCACGGCCACAAACTACACCAAGCAATAAATGGTGCTTTGCTATGTTTCTTTGCCAGAAAGAAGGTGAGGTGTGGGATAGGTCTTGCTAAACATTGGTGCCACAGATATTTACTCCTTTTATATGAGAAGAAAAAAAATAGTAAAAGGACCTAGTAAACCACAATATAAAAGTTACTGTTTGAAAGATCTGGGTTAGGAATGACTTGGACTTCCATGAGTTTCCCATGGCAGCGGTGTGGGTGATTTAGGCTAGTGATTATTCAAGACACAGGGTGTGACTGGACTTTTAGAATTCGAAAGGATAACACTTGCTTGTGAAGTGGGTGTTTAATTTCTCTTCACTTTTAACTCATTCTTTGTAGATGTTACATCTACGTATTATCACACTCTTTGTCCGTGGCATAGGACAAACTTTGCTAATTTTCTCCCACCTCAGCTCAGATTAACCACTTTTCTCCAGTGTGACTTATGCCACAAAGAATACGACTTTTCTTTTTTAAGTAGTTCACACTGGTGTGTGCACGCACACACACACAGGCGGGCATGCGTTTCGTAACAGGGTTTTGTGCCTGTGACTCAGAGCTGAACTATTAAACCATAACACATGGCTGACATCTGGAATTCACTCAGAAGTTTTTGTCATTTAGACACTGGTAGCCATGGTTTGCTACTCTCCTTTCCTCTGAAATGTAACTCTTCATTCTCAGCTCATAAAAACATCGGTAGAAGATTTTACGGAGCCTGTTGGTGTCACTTTATCAATATATATGAAGTACTTTGTTCAAACCTACTTAAAAACCACTTGTGTTCAGGAGAGTTTGGCAGACAGAGCTTTCCAAGAATGTCTCTACTTTTGTTTTTACGTTCAGAATCATTGCTTACCATAAGAATATTCAGAAAATAGCTTGCCACCTGTTCACTAGCAAATTGGGGTAAGAATTGCAGATGGATTGCCTTGGTATTTGACTATAATTATTTACATTAATTCCTTCATATGAATGTCTCTCATTTGGCTGGTTTTAGAGCAAGATTAAAACATGCTGATGTTTGCTATAATGTGGAACAGTTTGTCTTACATGTGTCTCACAGGGTGCTGTGTGCTATTCCCAGGGCTGTTTGCTGTGGGCTGGTACAGTCCTGAGGAGATTAAGATTTTGCATCCCTCTTGAATATACTGTCAGGATGCCAGTCAGAGTGTTGTAATTAAGAATGTGTTGAATCTCACATCTATACCAAATATTTAATGAAAATTGCCATCTATCTGCTGCTGTGATGAGTCTCAAGCAAAAGGGGTGAATTGGGGGAATTGTTTCTAACGCTGACTCAGAAAAGCATCTAAGCATGTTTTTGAATCTAGCCCTATAAGCACATTTTTAACTTTGGGGACTGTCTGATTTTCCATTGACTTTGAGAGGAGGAGTCCCTGCTTCAGTGCTGCTTCAGGAGGAAAGGAGGAGGTGCTATTTGAAGCCTGTGCTGACCCCTGTCTCTATGAAAGTAAGTATAGTATGTCTTCAAGGCACCTTCTTTGCCTGGTATGGGGCCGTTAAAGAGGAGTGACTTTGCCACTAGCTTAAAGAAGGTGATCACAAAGGTTTCTGAGAGGTTGGCATACTAAGATTTGTTGCAGAGGCTTTCCCGTCTTTGCCTATCAGAGGAAAAAGTGGCAGCAGTTGTGCAGCACTGTGATGTTTTTGAGTGTTGCAGCAGTGGAACTAATGTCACTCCGTGCAGGGTTTTTAATGCGGTTCATTGTCAGGCCTCTCAGGTTCAGCAGGGAGAGCTTCACCTGCAGCGCCTGGTCTACGGCACAGACCTGCCACATATAGCTGACTCTGGTGATCGCTTGACTGTGTGTCTGAGCTGTCAGCTCTTCACACATGTATCTTTTTAATCTTATTATTTTTAAGCAGTTGCGTTTCGGACCTACTTGTGTCTGTTCTAGTCACTATAGCTGGGTAAAAATCTCATGTCAGTGCTTCAGGAAATTGTTTCTGCTCTGAGGCCTCTGACTGTTACTGCTGCTTAGTAATCACACCATGCCAAGGGGGTCTCACTGTGCCCAGCTGTGACGTTTAAACACATGACGGCTGGAAAATCATCCTGCCCAAGGCCCTGCATCCTCACAGCCACACTTTGCCACTGGCTGGACAAGGTGGACCCACATTGCTCCACTCCCCTGTAAAGATTCAAGTGGAGTCCTTCAAACTCCTAGAGATTGATTTCTTCATCAGAAAGCCCCTGGAGCTGAATGTGGCCCTGTGCTGTACCCTTGCAACAAAGTTTTCCAGTGCATGTGGATATGCATGTTAATGTGACCCTGCTGGCTGTGTCCCTGACTTTGCTGAGGGCAGGAGGTGACCCTGGGCAGATGTGGTGATGGCCAGAGCAGTGCTGGCCTGCCTGCAGACCAGGGCAGGCGAGACTGCGCCTGTCCATCTTCCTGAGCTGGTGTGTGAACGTGGCTGTGTTCAGCTGCTGGCAGCTCTGCTGATTGATTATGTGGGTACACAAAAGTGCTGTACTATAAACAGCAATTAAAACTATGCTGTCAGACTGTCAAAATCAATCTCAATTTTGGATATGGCCAGACATGCTGCTTTTTTCTCATTAGGAGGATTAGAGCTTATTATTATGGTTATCTGGTGCTTCTGTTTGTCAAATTCTGTTTTCAGTCACTTTGTAGCTTTTGATAAAATGTGAGACCCTGAGTTGAACAATTCCTCACCAGATCTGTGGGTCAAGCTGATTTTACCTGAAAACTTCAGCCAAAACAGACTTGACCATTTTTGAGTATAAATCCTGTGCACATAAATCCTGGTGGACACCATTCCTTGGGTCTCCCCAAGCTCGCTGCATCCCTTGGGGTGGCCTGGTGGGGTCATGTGCCCTGAGACTTGTGCCAGCCTGTCCAAGTGCCTGTGCCACCGACTGAAGTGTGCGCTGCCCCCGCTGAGCTCCAGCTTGTGGATGGGTGATTTATGCTTCTCCAGTCTGGGGTGGGATGGGAACAGGGGGACTGTCTTTGAGTCTGGGACCCACTGAGGAGCACAGTCCTGGCTTGCTTCTAGTGAAATGAAAATTCCTTGCCCGTCTCCCCAGGCTGCTGTGAAAATGAATGCATTGTTTCTCAAGCACTCGCATACTGTAGTGGCATGGGAGAAAAACAGGCAGAAATTAATTAGTCTGTCTTCAGAACAGGGTTCTGAGAATTATAGAAAAGAAGCCTGTTAAACATTTAGGAGAAAGCAGAATGCTCTGGACTGGGTCCTCACTCACCCTGGGTACTTAATGACACGTTTTCACTGGAAAAAAATCTGTATGATCATGTTAATTAAAGGCTATGCCAGAATGCGTATGTACAAGGGGGGGTAATTGAAGGATGCTGAATGTCTGCCAATTTGACATTACCTAACTGGCTTGATTTTTCAACCATAGTAATATTCTTGTATTTATTTATTTTTTGGGATGCCATATGAAAGAAAAATATTTCAGCAAAATAACATACTGAGCAGAGTAAATTACACCGGTAGGGTTTCTTGTTACTCTGTGCCTGATGGACACAATGAAAAAGGATAGTAAACGGAGAAGAGAAACAATGGTGTGCGTATCATACATAAAATGGTACTGTAACAGCAGTGGTCTGTCTGCCATAGTAATAAAGTCAAGTGCTTGGAATAATATCATTTCACAGCAAGAAATGATAGTAGAGCTGAATCTGTATCAGATGGTTGTGACTTACCCACATGAAACTACAGAAAAGGTTAAACCTTAATTTTATTAAATGGTGAGTCACAGCAGACAGGGTGACCTTATGGCTTTTCTAAATTGCTAGCTTTCCTTTTCTCCAGCTTGTTATTTATTAGAGCTCTGCACAGCTCTGTGGACTCCGTGCAGTACTGGGCTTGCAAATTCATGGGGCTAGCCCTCTTCCCCAGGCTCCTACTCTTACTTGTGTACTGTGCTGTCAACCACCATATTCGAAGACATCAGTCTCTTTAATCTCCTTGGTTTCTTTGTATATACCTCCGGTAGAAAGAAAAAAGCCCAATTCTGCCCGCCTTTTGCAGCTGGGAAGCTCTGGCACGTAAGTGTGTTTCTTGCTCAGTAAAATGGGATTGGAAATGTATCCCCAGATCTCCAAGTATCTAAGACCACCAGCTCCTAATCTGATCTCCTCTGTGACTTCATTCCCCTCTTCCCTTGGGCTGACACCCTAAATGACTCATTTCTCCACTCCTCCCTTGAACTCCCCCATGTTGTTTTCAGATTTCCCTTTCTGAACTAGATCAAAAACTTTGGCTTTTCCCAGGTAGTTTCCACTCAGAATTAATTCTGCTGGGACAGCTCTCAGGAAAGAGAAAAATCTGATTAAAAGTAGGAAAACCAAACCACACGCAATCTAATTAACCCTGAACCTGCTCGAAGATCAGCTGATTCTTAAGATGATTTGTAACCATTAAATTGGGCAAGAGGAGATATGAATCATTACTTGATCTTATCTTCTTTGCCCTGGTCACCTTTGATCTCCATTTGTCCTCCCCCCACTTGTTTATGCTCTTTCATGCCTTGCTTCAAAGTAGACTGTAAAATCTTTGGGGCAAAGACCAGTGGTGTGGTGGTAATTGAGAAGGACAGAGTGATTCCCTCATTTGCTGACCCTGTCTTGACTGTGGGAAGTGGGTGAATGCTGCCCTGCCGATTGTAAGGATGGGTAAATCCACCCTCAAGGTGGGGAAATTTACCCATGGCCATGCCATGGCAGGGACCGAGTTTGCCTAGAGCAGCTTATCTGGATCGCTTGGTGGCCAGAGGAGTAGCTGCTTGGGGCACCTGTGCAGCAGCCAGGAGCCAGCCTGGCCAGCACTGTGACCTGTTATTGACCAGAAGCCTGGGCCGAGGGTCATGAAAGAATTTGCTGTTACAGGGAAGAAAAAAATCATAGAACCATCTGCTGTCTGTAGCTTTACCTTTCATACTGTTTTCACTCCAAGGGGATGTTCTTGAAGGGTCTCACTTACTCTCTGTGGAGGCACTGACATTCAAGAAATTCTCCAATACATTGTTATTGTCAGATTTTACACAGGTAAAAAGCAAAAAACACAGTAGGAGAAAAAGCCAGAGGTAAGCCAGCCAATAGAGAAATTTCAGAAGATTACCCTAGAAATGTATATTGATCTTTTTAATGCTTTTAATTGTGTTTAATACTTCAGGGAATAAACTGTGTGAAGAAGCTGTTGTAATGCTAAATTAAGAAGGAACAGTTGTGAGAGAGCCAGGGCTTAAACACCTGGCACAATGCAAAATCCCAAGCCAAATCAGAAATGCTTCTTACAGTGCAAATATCAAACAACAGAGCACCAATAGCTCTGTTTTCCCTAAAGACTAATCTTTAGACTTCATTACAGTGGTTGAAGGATACCTTACCTTTTCTTGACCTTTTACTTTCCCCTTGCTTGATTTTTGTCTCCGTCCATTGCTGTGAGAAAGAACTGCATGAGTACCTTAGTGCTTGATTTCTTAAAAGTACTAAAGCTTAAATGTGCTAAATCCCTGAAAGAAACTTGAAGTAGTGAGTAGTGGCTACTGATCCATTTTAAAGTGAAGTTTCTTCATTTGCGTTGACAGTTCCTTGGGCATAGGTCTTTGCAGCTCTCTCCAATTACGCATGATGGCTTATGTTTGAGAAAATCTCATCCCTCTTTAGTGGTATCTTTATTTCAAACTCCCTTACCATAAGTAGATACGAAAGACTGGACTGGGGTTTTACAACCTGAGGGGAGGTGTAGGTGAAGTCTTTAGCAATAAACCTGTCCTAGTCAACAGGGTGGCTGGAAAACTGGTGAATCAGAAGTGAAGACTGTTGTGAGAGGTTTGGCTGAGGTTGGTTCTCATCCACCACTGCTCAACATTTTTGGGAAACAGAGACAGATTATTAAACTTGCAGAAGACACCAAGGTGGGAGAGATGTGAGCACATCTCAGGAGAGTTTGAATTCTAAAGGATCTCAATGAATTAAAGATTTGGGCTAAAAAATCATGGCATAACTCAACAAAGATAAGTACAAAGCTCTGCTTTCTCAGAAGCAATGAGATGGATGGGTGCAGGTAGGGAAGGCCTAAACGGGCAGGAGTTTGGCAGAAAGGGCTCTGGGGGCTGTAGTTACTTACAAGGTGAACATGAGGCAATGTCATCCTCCATTTCAGGGAGTGGAGAAAAAGTGCCATGAGGGATAGCAGTGTGAGTTGTAGCAGGATGTACTAAGCCTGTGACTGGACAAGCCAGCTCAGGAGCTGTGTCGACAGCAGAGAGGCTGGGCAGAGACTGGAGAAAGTCCACAAAAGAGCAGTAAGAGTCTTCAGGGATGCACCAAACAACATCTGATGGTGAAAGACTGAAGGCTTCAGCCCAAAGAATGGGAAAGCAAGGAGCGGAGAGAGAAATGTTTTGGTGCTGCAGCACTGCTGCAGAGTAAGGGAATGGCAGTTTGCAAATAGCAGTGAAGAAGTTTCTAGTTTGAAAATGTGAAACACTTTCTGATGGTGGCGATGGTGAACGGTAGGAATAGGATGCCAGTTTTCAAGAGCAATTGGGAGAAACATCTCCTGGTAATGACACTGGAGCAGATTCTGCCTTGGGACAGTGGTAAGAAGTTCATACCTTCTCAAATTGTTTTGAGCTATTTACTTCTGTGATTCTACAACAAAAATTTTTCAAAGCATTTCTCACTGAGCAAACTGAAAGAGCAGATAACATGGCTTCAGATTTCTCTTGCTTGGTATGCTTATCTTCAGGTGGCACAGCTTTGCTTTTCACAGCAATAGGTGTCTTGCTTGTTCTCAGGAATGGTGGTGTGATATGAAAGAAAAGATAAGAAGTTTGCATTCCGGGGAGGAGTTTCATCTGCAGTTAATTGTGTCTGCAGTCTGACATGGGCTGAATATTTGGAATCTCACCACTTCTAATGTGGCTTTATCATGAGCTCTGAATGTCACTACCCTCCCGACAGCTCCCATTTTTGCGTGTCTGCTGGCCACCGGGATACTAGACTTCATAGTATGTAGCCTGGCTAAACAAAGGTAGCTATCAAACACAACTTATAGGTAATTTGTTTCAAGCTACAGCTTGGTTTGGCAATTAAATTTCTGTAAGTCTGTTTTGTGGTAACACATAAACTGTGACTCCTACAGGGGAAATAAAAAGCTAAGAATAGTATTAGTAGGAATGTGGCTTTGGTGGTTTTTCTTAGTGAAGAGACAGATAAGCAAGATGCAGCCTGTAGAAGGGAAGAAGAGGTGGATGGGTATAGGGGGGAGAGGTTGTGAGTTTTGAAAATTCCAGGTGGAATCTAATGGTTTGGGCAGGTGGAAAGTTACACTAGACTTGCTAGCTCTTAACCACCAAAGACAACTTTGTACTCTAGCTGAAGCAGGAATTGCCTTCTCAGATAAGAATTTTTTGATCTGCTTCTCTTACATATGTACTATAAGTAAATTTTAAGCAGTTATCTAGGGGTAAGTCAAATGTGTTACAGAAGCGTCTGAAGTATAATGCCTCCAGCCTTAGTGCGATTCCTCTGGAGTTTCATGCTGCAGCATGAATATTTTTTTGTGGGACATCGAAACATCTGTCTGGAAGAAGAAATTTCAACCATTTCCATTAAAACTGAAGAGTTCTACAAAATCAGGTAGATTTTACTGGATTTTCACAAAGAAGGGAGAACAGTAGAAGAGTTTAACATTTTTCTGGTAAGATACTTGAATTATTTTTAAACACTCCAAGAAGCTCTGCACCCTCCCCACAACTGAACACTGGATATCGCAGTAAAATAAACACAAGAATTATACCAGGATGCTTTGATTTTGTTGATTACAGAATGTTCAGATGACTGGAAACCAAACGTCGCTGCAGAACCTGCCTTGTTCAAGAAGTGGTAACTTGAGGGGCATGCTCTGGCCTGATGAGGGAGAGACAGGTCTTGCAAAGCTCTGCTTGGATGCTTCCTCACTCATGGCTTTTCCCCATCAAGAAGATCAAAGGGAAGAACTAAATCTGTCCTAGCAAGCCAGATTTTACACCACACAGGTAGGAAACTAAGCCTAAGGGCAAGAAGCTTCCCAAACCTTTCACCAACTAGCTCCAAACAGCAAGGTTCCACCTCCAGCTGCCCTCTGTTCCTTTGGCACTGCCCTGGGACATCCCCACTGCCTGCAACTGCTCATTGAAAATATTCAGGGGAGGACTGCAGTGCAGGTCCCCAAAATATTTTGTCAGACACAGCATGGACCTCCGTTCTCACACTCCTGTTCCTGAAGTGGTAGAGTGTGCACGATGCCTTTTCTCTGCTGCGTGCAGGGTTTAATGCAGGAGAGCTTTGTGCACTTTCTGCTGTGGATGTTGCTCAGCATGTCACCATGCTCTGCTCAAGGAGCACTTCCCCAGAGAAGTGATCAGATTAGAGCAGGCTGTCAAACCTGAAAAAAACAGTCCCATAACAGAATAGGATTAGCTGACAGTTGTGGCATGTCATTTCCACTTCTTCCTCAACTTTACTAACTGAACTGCTAATTTGCAACCACAGGCTCCTCCCTAAGAAAAATTTACAGCAAAGCTGGTAAAAGAAATCACTGTTTGGTTGATTCATCAGTTACACAGAATCCGCTCTAGCCTATAGATCCCCTTCAGAGGGGAGCTGTGTGGATCTGATGCAGTTACCTTTTCATCACATTGTGCATTTGAAGTGAGCGCATCTAAATCCTGAAAGAAAATGATCTAATTCTACTGCACCACCTTCCTGCTTTAGTTGGGGATTGCAGCTTCCATTTGGTGGAAAATGATTGCTGAAGACGTTAGAAAAGAAAAAGTTTGCCTCCAAGCACCGAGGCTGAATTAGGATGTACCTTCATATTCCTTCTGCTACACTCTACCAAACTTGCAGTCCTCCTGATCAAGCAACTGCAGTTGTCTGACCAATTATTTGTTCATCAGCCTGTGCTGTGTGTTGCCCGTATCTGTGTTACTAGCTGAAAGTTTAATGCTGTTAATATCTTCCCATTTGTTCCACTCTAGATAAAGTAGAAATCTCCAGAGGTCTTTGGCTGCCTGAGACCTCCCAGGTTAACCGTAGCACCTTGCTTCAGGGAAGGCTGACAGATTTGGAAGTCCATCTCCTGGGGTGCTTTCAGGCTCCCTGAGCAGGGCTGGGCATCAGAAGGTCAGGTGTTCCCCGGAGGAAGGAACAAGGAGGCTGTAGAGGAGGTCTGCAGGCTGCAGCCTTGATACATAGGAATGGCAGAGGAACAGCTAGCTGACTCCAAGCTGGAACTGTAAGTTCCCTTTGCAGCAACACTTCCATCCTGGTGTTTCAGCTGCTCGAATGCGGGAACTCAGACCCACACACCTTGTGTTGTGGACCACAACCCTCTGGCTGACTTAGCACTGCACGCAGGAGGCACGGCTGCTCTCTGTGGCAGCTAAAGACAGTCAACAGTTTATTGTCTCTTTTGGTGGAATCTTTTTCTTGAAAGAAAAAAAAAAGGTGAAAGTCTCTCTCTCACCCCAAAAAAAACCCCTTTGAAGCTTTTCAGCTTCATAGAGCCTAAGCAGGGAGATATCTGTATCTGTCCTGCAGCATACCCTATAATCTTGGCACCATGATTGTTTCAAAGCACCCTGAAACCCAGATCCTGCCACAATGGCAGTCGCACCAGGTTTTCTTGTCTGCAAATTGGGGATTCCTTGCAAAGCCTGGAACTTAGTATTCGTCTGTGGGATGTGGGAGATCTGGATTTCAGACCCTCTTCTGAACGAGGCAGTAACAAGACTTAAACCTCAGCTTGTTGCCCTTCTGGTAATTATTTTAAGCAAAGGTTCAGACTGTAGTATTCTGCCTTTCTCTCAGAAATGTTGTAGGTCTAGTTTCATTCTGATATGGGACGAAAATTGTTGAGGTTTTAATGGAATACGATTTCTGCCTGGTTGCCCAAGGAAGATGGCTCATGGTATGGCTTTGTAGATCATCTTTGTGGTGAGAGAGAGCTACCAGCGCATCAGAGGGTTCCATGCCAGTAGTTAGCATTTCTGATAAAGAGAAATCCTCTTCCATGCTTATTGCAGTCCTGTCGTCTCTCTTTTGCAAGCAGAGATGATGAGATCAGGGAAAGGTGTTGATGGATAATGAGGTGGGGTAATTGTTTGTAGCTTTTTGCTTCCTAAAATACACATCTTTTTTTTCTTTCTCCTTGGTTTCATATTCTCCTAAAGACTTGAGCCTCTGCTTGGCAAACCCAGAATGTGGGAAGATGAAAGCATGCAGTGTCCTTTTGGAAGGAAACCATGTGACTCTTACAGACGATCTCTTCCGAGATATTGATGAGGATGCAGTTATCAGGTAATAATACAGACTAATGGGGTCATAACTGATACTGGCTTACATAGAAAACATTATCAAGTGATCAAGTCACGATTCACATACGGGCTTATGTAAGTAAAACTTTGTCAGTGCTGCCTTTCTTGATTTCTTTTCACTTTTTCCCGCTGTTTGATAAAGCTGATTAGTAAAACAAATTTGATATGGTCTTTTCTTGTTGTCTTACATGTTTGCTGAGGCTCATGTGATGAGAAACCTATGTCTTCTTTAGAAATTATAGCCATTGTGAAAGTACTAACACAGACAATAAGAATAGTGGGAAAGGCCTGATTAATGAAAGCTTGGACTGAACTAATTTCAGTAGCCAAACAGGGGGAAAAAAAGAAAAAAAAACCCAGGTTTGGATGGCCTTCTTTTTACGGTGAAATATAATAAAAAGGAAAATTTTACCTTACCAATTGTGTTAGTTTTGTCTCAAATGAAATATTCTATTTTTTTACACCCTGAAAACACTGAGACAGTTTGTTTAAAAATTCTCTCCCACCTTTGTTTTTCACCAACACTATTTGACTTGAATTATGAACATTTGAATTTTGGTCATCTCTGAAACTACGTATTTTGCTGCAGCTCTATTCGTAACCATCTCTCGCACCCATTAGCTCTGTTTCTGTGGTGTCTGAAAGGAAAAAGTCCAGAAACAAAAAAGCAATGGGACTGTCTACAGCAGGAGTGGTTTCCATTATTTACAATACTGTTGAGGTTCCATTGTAGGAAGAATTTAAAGAGGTGTAGATTTTTCTTTGAGCCAAATGAGGCCTTGGTATTGCTGTCATCCTTCTTCACCATAGCAGGGAGGATTTGTGGTCCTCACTCCTTGGCAATGCCTCAGGTTCTTCTAAAGCAAACTTTCTGGCAGCTCCAGCTGCTTTTACAAAGCAAATGCTCTGTGTATAAGATGATAGTCAGCAACTGGGGTAAAACAGCAGGATTCCCTCTACGCTTCAGTAAAGATGGTTCAATATAATTTAACATGGAAAAATGTAATAGCACAGAGGACTGAGTTAAACAATAGCAAAATGAGCTGTGCTTTAAATGGAAACAGTCCCCATAGCACTGCAAGGAAAATGGTCTGCAGTATATATAAACTTTAAACCAGCAGCCAGTATCTGGCATCAATTAGAAAAGCTCATGGGATGCTGGGCTGCTGGGTTTGATGTCAAGTCCTGCCCCTTCTGTGACACAGCACCTGGCACCCAACGCTTCACCTGGATTACGTGTGCTATGCTCTTTCGTGGCTGGTTTGTAGCATCAGGTTAGTTTACTAGAGGAGAATAGCAACCTGTGGTATGGTGGGTAATAAGAAAACTTGCTTTTGAAGGTCTGCATTGATTCCAGTTATCTTCCTAGTGTTGATGCACATTGTAGGTATTGGTGTCTAATGGTGAAGGAAACCCCGCTTTGCAATGACGCTTCCTCTTCAAATCCAAGCTCAGGCTGCTTCTTTCCAAACAGGAATGGACAAACCTGAGTCTATCTGAAGCAACGGTAAAATTGTGTGGCAAAACACAGAACTGCACTGCATGTGAAGCAAACATTGATACTAGATGTCATTTTTAAAAACAGCAAACTGGCTTCCTGTGATCTGAGCAGAGAAAGATGATTTTTAAGGTTCATATGTGAAAGGAAAACAGCTGTCAGCTGTAACTCCTACCTGAGATACTGAGCTTCGCAAGTGTGACTGAGCACCAGGAACTTCAGGCCATTCTGCAATGACATTACCTCACCCATTCTGGAAGCCAGCCTTCCCGTTTCATCAGGTTGTGGGATTTCATTACAGCGGAAAATGTGTTGTGTGGAGATGATGGATAAACATCAAGCCATGCAACTCAACAGTCCATCTTCCACTCCATACAACTTTCTCCCTCTTTTTCCAGGGACCCCTGATAAGTAAAAAATGTGTATTTCTGCATTTCCTTCAAACTTCATAGATTACTTCTGACTGTATCATGATTTTCTAATTTTGAGATGTTTCTTGCTACCGAAGAAGGATAGAAAGTGCCATTCAGTAGTGGATCTAGAGCTGCTCAATGTCATTGGCAAAAAAATTTCAGTTTCCATGTGTTCAACCCTACCACTTGCTGCCTCCTCACTTCCTTCTCTAATTAGTTTCGTCCCCTGTTCTGAAGCATACATACTTACACATTTCTACCAGAACAAGTATTTTCAAATCACATGCAGATCTCTTTCTCAGCAAACAGGGGTTCAAAATCTTGCACAATCTCTCTTTCCATACTCTTGTTTGTCTTTCGGCTACAGGAGCAGTTCTGGGCTACGCTTTCTTCATTTTTCCCTTTGTATAGGCTGCAAGAAAGAGAATGTAGAATGAGGCAGGGCAGCTTCGACAGCTTCCACACAGCCAGAACAATACTAATGCACTGGGTTTTGTCATCTCTGCAAGGGAGCACATGCTTTTCTTCATGTGCCACTGGACCTTTATATCAGTGGGAAGAAATCATTTATTTCTCTCAGTGTACTGAAGACTGGCTATAGGGCCTTTATACTCTTTCAAAGGAGTTGCTTTGTAGAGATGTGGCAAGTTTTGTCAACAGCTGGAAAAAACTTTCTCTCTTGTAAACCTCCTTCTTACAGAATTCTAAAACCCCTAAAAGGGCTCCATCGCTGTGTATGCTGCAGCAGCAACTCCTTACAGGCCCCAAGCTCAGCCTTAATGCAAGCAAGACACTGGACTTTGCAGCCTCACCAAGCCAGGCAGCTTTACTGACAAAACACAACTTCCACCAAGGCTGTGAGCAAAGCTCACATGTGCTGTCATGGACGTGTTATTGGGAAGTTCCTCAGAGCGTGGGAACCTGGGCAGCACTTGCTCCTCAGCTGCTGGTTTGGTTGGCGCCCCAGGTGCTGCAGTTCCCAGACCCAGACCCAGCCTGGCCGGCTGGGGGAGGGTCTGTCCTGCCCATTGCAGTGTGGTTGCTTCCAGCTGGCTTTTGGAGAGCCCCTGGTAGGCAGCTGGATGTCCCCTTCCCCTGGCCAAGCACTGCGCTAGACAATAGTCACCCTGCTACTTAATATTTCAAATGTGTGTGAATAATCCACCGACTCTCAGCATCCAGTTATTCTCTCAGATGTTCCGTGCTCCCCGTGGGTCATGGCTCTCCCTCGGGATAACACACTTCCATTTCAGACCTGAGAAAAATCTTGCATGCCAGAAGCTGGTCTGTTTTTTTCCAACTGTTTTAGTGTGTCTAATAAAAGATATTACCCTTTGTCCACAGATCTTGTTTTATGTTCTAAGAGCGTTACACCCCACGGCTGCTAGTACCACCATTGCCAAGCTGGGGCAACTCTGTTTCTTGTACCATAATCGAGAGCTCAGGCACACCAGACTGCTGGGGTCATGGTTTTTCTGAAGCAGTCTTGAGGAAAACAGCTGACCTAATGCCCAAAGTGCCTCTCCCCTTTCTCCCTTCTTGTCTTTGGGGAAGGTCACACATTTCTGCGGTCATGCTGCATCCTTGTCCCAGGGCTCCTGTCCCCAGCTTGGACTGAGATGTTTGTTTGTTTTCTCCTACCTGGCCCTCCACACCTGCAAGGCTGGAGGACTGCTGCTTGTTCCCTGATTTGCAGGCACTTTGCTTCTTTTAGATAAAAATCATCAGGTGACGCCCTGCATCTTGCTCTGTAATTCAAAGCATTTACATATAAGCCAAACACGGGTAATGCAGGGGCTTCCAGTGGGTGTTCTCCCATTCCAGAACCATTTTCCTTGATTTCATCAGGCTGAGGATAGTGGAGGTGATCTATGGTGGGGAGGCAGGGCAGGTGGGCATTGTGGTTAAACTCCCTCTCCACTGCAGACTGTCCAGCTCCACAGCATCATGCCATGTCAGTATTGCTAAGCTAGGTATACCTGATTGAAAAAAAGAAGTGAATTTGATATTTATGGTTCATGTGTATTTTCTAGTAAAGATATTTGTAGGGAAAAGACTAATTATCTGGGTCACAGTTTGCTGGGATTTTCCAGCCATCCTAATCAGACACATTTTAACTTTGTTCCAGTGTTCAGTATTTGTTAGGCTATGAGTGTGGGTTCTTCCCCTCACTTGCCTGTGTTTTTGATGTATAGGACCAGCAATTTGAAGGTTCTGTCTCGCTGTTTGTTTGAAGTTGATCTAAAGCATCTTAGTATTTCTTTTGGGCTTTTTTCATCCCTGACTGACCTTCTCATTGTGTCAGCTAAAGAAACGAGCATGCCTCCTCTGCGTTGGTGCTGGGGTGGGAGGGCTGTGGGGCCCCGGGGCCGCAGCACCGGTAGCCAAGGGACGGGCAGGTGGTGGATGCCTGTTTTGGAGAAGCTGTCAAGGTGCGCAGGGGGATGGCATGTGGGAGGCCTGGGCAGGAGGAGGCCGGGGGAGACAGGCAGTAGGGTCAGGCTGAGAAAACGTTCAGATACACTGACTCAGGAAAAACGTCAGTGCAGGACTGGGTGGCTGGGCTGGCAGATAAGCAGCACCCTCCGAGCATGAGCCCAGCTGACAGCCCCTGCTGCCAGACATTTCCAACCAGGGCTACTTGGCTGGGCACCTAGACTACTCTACATTTAAATTAAGCAGATGTAAAAGCCTAAAGTGTGTTAAGCATTGAAAGGAGCAATGTATAGTTTTAAGTTCCTCAGCATGGTTGAGACTCAGAGGGGAGAAAAAGGAGGAAACATTGGCCAGGTGGTCCAAGGTCACTTCACAGGGGTGAAGCTTGGTCCCTGGCTTCCCTTCACACAAGAGTCTTTCTTCACCAGCAAAAGTCCCTGGCTTGGTTCCTGTGGAAGCACAGCCAGGACCTGTGCTGTGAGGTGTGGAAGGCCTCGCGATCCGTTGTGTGCCTGTTGAGTGTGCACCATCAGCAAGGCTTTGGGCAGCGGCACGATTAGCTGGTCACGGTGACCTGCCGGGCAGGCTGGTCGCTGCCAAGTCCTGCTGCACCCGGGGGCCTCATCTGGATGCGATAAATTGTACACGACCCTGGCTGTTTGCTCTCTCCTCTCCTCACTTGGCACGGCAGGTAGCTGGTGGGCACTGGATCATGCTAGCTGGAATATGGGGTGGTCCCAGAAGTGCGTCTCTACTGGGAAATATTTATTACCAAAGCAGAGTTAACTTCTGGGTACTGCTCGGAGCTCCCATGCTGGGTCTGTGCAGTGTCAGCAGCCCCGGACCCAGCAACCTCCCCTTTCCTGCTGTCTTAAGATGGCCTTTCTCCTAGGGCAGAGAGACCTAACTTATCCTTTATGCTTGTATTTATTTATTTTTTAAAACAGAGGGATTTCTGCAAAAAAGCACATGGGCTCTAATGTGACCCTTCCGTGTTCCTGTGCAGCGCGGACTTTCTTATTTCCTGAATGGCTTGCTCTGCACTCAAGTTAACTCACACCCTGGATTTTGTCCAAGTACATTTTGTTTCTTGATATAAGGCCAGGCTTTGCTGAGTTGTGGTGCCGTTTTCTTCTCCCTGCTCTCCTCCCTGTTCCTCTATTATCATTCTCGTTGCTGAGTGTTACTGACACCGTGTTGCCAAAGAGGGGTGCGCAGAGCCCAGCCCCATGCCTGCTTCTGACAACAGCTGAAGCGAGCACGCTGAAGCTGCAGTGAACTCCTTCTTTAATGAGCCTGTAGGTTGAGCTGTTCAGAGCTCAGCCCAGCACTGAAAGGTATGTCTGAAACCAGCTGAAGCAGAAAACATTTGAACTCTAGACTCTGCCAAATAGCTTCCAGATGTGTAAGATGTAGCTTCGGTATGGACTCCGACTGTAGCTTTGCCAACTTACATCTGCACATTTCTGGTGCACAGGGAACATGAAAGTGGATCTGCTGCCTTTCCCTAGTTCTCTCTCCCTGCTTCTTGTGGTCTTTTCCTATAATTCATCCTTAAAAAAAAGAAGAGCTGCAAGTCCTTCTACTGATTTACTAAATCTTCCCTGCATGTTTCATAAATTTTTGTGCTGGCAGTGTGGTAGAAAGGGAGGGAAAAGAGGGAGACCTTGTTCTTCTCCAGAGAGATTAAGCCAGTGCCTGGGTCCTTTAATGAATTCTGTATTGATTTGGGGCTCAGCTAGGTGCTCTTCTTGCAGAATCAAATCACAAAGTGGTATCAAATTCCACTGAAAAGGGGATTTTGTAAAAAACAGAGATTTATCTTACTGTCACAATGAGAATTATTGTCTTAATTCTTCAGTCACCTGGGCCTGAGGGGTGTCAGAGCAGAGCTGGCCAGACCAGGGGAGGGAGAGAGCAAAGTTGCTGGAGATCAGGTTACAGGAGAATGCGATAGTATTATTTATATATATATATATA
>Ga0065711_1007876_pt1 | contig 19961 bp, 16 predicted proteins | sample Hoacrofraction12_FD_59098 | JGI IMG/M metagenome (GOLD analysis project Ga0065711, IMG submission 59098) | Hoatzin crop microbial communities from Cojedes, Venezuela - Epithelial fraction 12 v2 (version 2) | ecosystem: Host-associated > Birds > Digestive system > Esophagus > Crop | place... | reverse complement strand
AACAGAGACCAAAGCTTTAGTCTGTGGATTTTGTACACAGTTTCCAAGCAGTGGCATTAATTGATTTCTTTTTTTTTTTAACTTCTGATATTTATGGACCAAATACTGAAAATTCTGCTTGGGCTTCAATAATCTGGGATCTGCCTCAGGGTTAGAACTTCGAATTGTTTTCATCCGTTCCACAGGCACAACTACCATTCAGCAGCAAATGGAATAATATTTGGCCATGTTTCATCATCTGTAATTTGTCAATATTTTTCATCTCACTGCTGAAAAGCACTGAAGTTTTTAAAAGTGATGTTTCTTTCGAGCAAAAGAAGAACAAAGAGAAAAGGAAAAAATATTTTAAAGAGAAAGAAATTAAAAAAGAAAACCCTTCTGCAAAATGAGAGAGTTAAAAAAATATTTTCGCTCAAAATTGCTTACCATTTGCCTAAGCTGCAAAGTTTTTAATGACATTCTAGTGAAAATAGAGCACTCTGGCTAAATTCCTTCAAACCCAATAAAGCAGATGACTGGGAACCATAATGGAATTGATGCTGTCAAGTGCATTTGCTTTTTTAATGCTAACATGTTTTTGGTTATTAAGAAACAAAAAAACAAGTGGTATATGATCAACATAGCTTCTGACAGGGGCATTGGAACCCATCTGGCTTATGGTTCCCCCACTTTTTTTTATTAGCCTGAGATTATAAAGTTGCAACATTGTACTTTAGCTTCTGGCTTCTGCAATTGTAAATTGGCAAAGGGCTAACTATAAGGTGTGAGTTTCTGAAAACTAAAATGTGATACTGACCCAGTGCATACCACGCAGGCCTGCAGCAGATGTACTGGATGGAGGAAATACAGTAGCACTGTTGAAATGTTACTGATAGGTTCCAACCGAGCAGCTCTAGATAGAAACCAGCTTTCAAAAGCAACAGATGAGATTAAAATGTCAGAAACAAAGATTAAAAGATGATGCCATATATTACTTAATGAAGTCATACAAGGCAAAAATAATACCAAGTGTCCTCCAGTAGTAATGGATATACTCCATGGACCTTAGCTCCGCAGCTGTCAATATCTGTGATGAAAAAAAAGCTTCTCGATCTTTACAGATTTCTTTAATTTAAATAAGCCTTTTAACATAGAGAGGATTTGTTCTCTCAGTGTGCTTCATTAGTGTAGCTTACCACCACAAAACCTGGTTGTATTGAGAAAGATTGCCCCATTATCAAATAATTAGGACTGCCTTAGCAGGTGCATACACTTACCTTTGTAATTAAATCCTTGTTAAAACACCAAAATCAAGAGAATTCGAATGGTTACCCGATCCCAGAGGAGATAGCCCAGAAAGTTATTCTATAAGGTAGACGTCATCTGGGAGCAACGATACTGAGCAGAGAATCTTTTCCTCATGGGATGTTGATGAAGCACATCTGCACACATCATGCGGTGCAATAAAAATTGCAATGACAATACTAGACAAACACCTACTGTACAAGAAGCCAGAGAAACCAAGCATAAGCCTGCACAGAATAATATGCTGTGTAATGGAGCTTTCACAGCTTCACAAGTTTTAGAGTCACAAGCAAAATTAAAGATGATGATCCTCATTTTTAATACTTGTTTGGAATATTTGCCTGATTTACTATATTCTACGATGAGTCTGAGACTTATTCCTGAACTTCTCTTCTGAAATCTTTCCACATTGGAATAGTGGTCACATAGATACACGTACAGCTATTTCAGAGGAGCTCAGAGCCCTAGTACAATCTGAAATAAAATAATTAAAGATGCAGTAATCTCACACGGTCCTAAAAATCACATTTCTGATATGTTAGATACATTGTGTATTCCTGTGTTGTATGTTCTACACATTTACAGATCTGTGAATGTCTATATTAACAAAATATGCCAACAAGTGGATTAGGCAGTCTATTACAACAAATAATCTCTTCTTATTTGGAACTCTCGTTGTCCTCACCAGAACTGATCAACCAGATGTGACATAATTAGCTACTTGCCTTAGAGGTGTAACAGTGCTTTTACTGTAAAGGATACTGAGCAAGCTCTCATTCTGCTGGCTACTTGTGTTCAGCCTCCAAGTTTGGATCAGAAACCCCAACCAAATCCTGGTTTCCAAAAGCCAGAGAGAAAACCACAAGATTGGAGTAGATTTGTTTTCCACCTCTCAAAAGAACTCTGTCGATCAAAACAGTAGGGCCCAACATGAAAAATAATTTAAAAGATCTGCACATACTCATCGACTTCAATCTGTATTCAAAGTTGTAGATTCAGCGCTGACAAAAGTACCCTCATATTTTAGATGTGAAATGTCTACAGAACAGCCAGTTTCTGGAACGATTTTCTTAGATAAATGGAGTTTGTCCTGGAAATCAATTTAGATGAAGCTGCAGCAGTGCTGGTATTGGAATTCACCAACTTGCTACATAATTTGAATAAATGGGAAAAGAGATGACTCCTGAGAGTAGCACTGGCAGCCAAAAGAGTTATACTGATGGACTGGAAAAGCAAAGCCATGCCATGTATTGATTTAAGGACTATTGCCCTTCTGGATATAGCTAAATGTGAAAGAACTCCCTTTATTCATACTAATAAAATGGACATCAATGCTCTCAGACAAAAACTGCTTTTGGAGTTGTATTGTAAGTAGCTGGTGTATGGGATGGTCTTCTTTCACTTGCCCATCGCACATGCTTTGTGGGCTGGTGAAGTTTGAGACACGTAGAAAAAAATAGGGACTTTTTCTAGAGTTGTTGCATTTGTTTGGTTGGGGGTTTTTCCCACTCAAAATTATTTCCTTCCTCTCTGACTTTTTGTCTTTTTTTTTCTTTCTTTAAGAATCTCTTGGTGTAAGTCAGAACTTAGGAAAGTGTATCATCACTTAATAGCTGTGGTCCGATGACAGTCAATTTTAGGCATTTTGAAGACAAGTGCTGGTTTTGCTGACTTCAAGGTTCTAGCCAATGTTAAAGGAGCATGAAACCTAAAGGTTAAGTGTGCTAAAGGAGCACAACACTGATTCTGCCCCCTCTGTGACACCATTGTGGCTGTGATTTTTGGCTGTGGTCCTGCCTGCCAAAACTGGGATAAAGTATGCCACGCTTGATATGAAAAGACCCCTACAAACCAGCTCTTCCTCCCTCAGCCAAACTAGTACAGTCCCTTAGGCCTTGTTCATGTTCAGAGGACCCTCTGCAGATTTCCTGCCCTCCACAAGTTCATCACCGTCAAAATAAGAGATATGGGAAGCCCTACTGTAGCCTGGCTGCTGCCAGAATTTTTAATGCTATATTGATTAAACTGCTGTGAGTGGGATGAAATTATGTGGTATTAGCTGTGCTGGCAACTGGTTTACCTCCGGGATCTTCATGTTGCTAGCACTGGTGGAGCTAAGCCAGAATTAGGAACACTGGGAAATTAAAAAAAGAAAAAAAAAAAATTTAAGTCCTTACGTAGACATGACCTTGGTTGCTCAAATTTAATGTCACAAAATGAATAGACCTTTTGGAGTCTGGAATGCCATTGTGTTCGGTGACAGGCCCTGTCCGTCTCCCCAGCAGAAAGGAGTGAGCCATAGGTAGGAAGCCCTGAGTCAGAGCCGGCACCAAGCACAGCTGTGAGTCAAGAAGACAACTGAGCTCTTTACTCCAGCTGTTGAGGAGCTAATGAGAGCTAATGAGATAATGAGGTGAGTTCTGGGATATGCAGGTAAGTATCTGTGTAGCCTTATCCTTTTGTTGTGCCCTTTGCTAAAACATCCCCTGACAGCTACTGTCAGGGACAGTGGTCCTTTGTCTGCACATCTGTCCCTGTGCAGCTGGACTCCTCCTGCACCCAGGGCACTGCACCGGGAAGTGAGTCAACCTGCTCATCCCGGCCTGCCTCTGAACGCGGCAAAAGGACCACTGAGAGGCTCTGTGCTGAGAAAGAAAACTCAATCCCTGGAAAAGCAGGAACGAACACACTGGTCTTGCTGCGGCTGTGGGGACTAGACCACCTGTGAAGTGCTTAAACATTAGTGAGGTTCTTGTAAAGCTGAGAGTAAAGTCGACAAAATATCACCCATTCACTTACGCCTGAAATGTTTTTGTGTTCACTTTATGTATCACTGAAGAATGCAGATGACAATTATCATTGTATTCTAGACTAATTAATGTCACTAATAATATGACTTTCGATGTGACTGCTTCTGAGGCTAGATTACTTGACCTGTGTGAAGACAGAAAGGTAAAGGACATAATAAGTCTTGTTAAAATTAAAATGAGCACAGAGTAGCAACATAATTTGTAAATATTGAACAAAGTTTAAGCTTCAGTCAAGCTGAAGAGATAAAGGCTTTGCACTGAAGCTTTTAGAAGTGGAAAAGAAGATGGAGAGAATGGCGTGATATCAAAGACTTCCTACATTATTGCTTATTCTATTGCAATGTAATTTCAAAACTTCAAGAAAAACGCACCGACTGTGCCTTATAGATCAAGGAGAGTGAAAAAGACCAACATTTTTACCATCTTTGTTGACGAAACACACCTCCAAAATATCTGGGGCTAGGTGGTTCCAGAGCTTAGTGTGGTATTACAAAAACAGTCACGTCCAAGTCGTTGGCTGAAGTTGAGCCTGAATGGCTAATGAAATGACTGAAAATTATTGTCAGCTGAGAGGTCTTCAGTGGCCTGTGACAATTGCAGTCTGTGATGTAGAACGGTGGCTGCCATTTTAAGTATACAGACATGCTGCACTCAGGGTAGGACGCAAAAGCAAAAGCACTAAAAATTCATTCAGGCTGTAGAAGGGATGGATCGGAGCAGAGCAAAGATGAAGATGTCATCAGGGCCTTGGAGTCAGCATCTTCCTTTCATCAAACGTGCCACAGCATTGTAAGAAACTCATCAAGAAACCAGAAGAAAAATATGCTTTAGCAGAATGTTTCACCGGTCACGCGAGGAGTGTTTACCTTCTGAATCTCATAGTGGTTTGGATCTTTCTTAGTTGTTTCCCAAGTAACGGCTGGCCCAGCCCAGTCCTGGTACTCTGCTTATAATCTGAACTACAGTTTCGGGGAGAATAGTTTCAGCGAAGGTGATTGCAGAATATTTCCATCTATCGGTCCTGAAGCTTGAGTAAGCAAAAGACATACTGTCATTTCTCTTCCTGTTCACATACTGGTGGTAAATACAGGAACTTCTCCTCAACCTGTCTGAATATGTCTCATTTGTGGGACTATGTGCCTATGTGGGACTTAACAATGATGGAGCAGAATCATTACAGTGTCATCGATTCCTTACAGTGTAAGAGCTTTTGGAAGTCAGATTATCTTCAGAGCTATAAACTCAGGGTAATCATCTCTGCCACTTCCTGCATCAGAGCGCTGTTGTGGGATGTTGCTTTAAAAATCACTTTGCCTTCAACTGTTATGCAAACAAAACTGTATTTTTCCCTCCTGTTTGGGGATGGTGGACAGGCTTACCCCACTACTGCCTTGTGCTGGTCACACAGCGAAAATACCGCTGAAGTGTGGAGCTGCAAACCCAGAGGGAATCCTCTTCCCTGGACTACTCCTCTCCTTCACTGCGAGCTTTGCTGAGCTCTTATTCAGCAGATGGTGTAGGAGAGATAGCCTCCAAAACCACAGAGACAAATATTTGATTTGGATGAGTACGTTAAAGATTACTCACTTTTCCCCTCAAATTATCTGTGTTTTGCAGAGAGTAGAAAGGCCGTGGTTTGGATCATCCCCTTTCTAATAAAAGTGGTTTCCAGCCGTTAGCGCCGAATGCCTTCTGCAGGCCAAGCTCACTGGTATTCGATACTCTGTTCGTGGTTACGTGAGGAAAGGACTTTGGCCTTGACACCTTCCTGCGGAGTGTCTGAAGCAAAATGAACTTTCATGAAAATTGCCCGCCTCCAACAGCTATCCCAGAGAGAAGACTGTCAGGTTGGCACATACTGAAACAGTAAGTTGTGCCCTGATTTGCAGATTTCTGACACAGGCCAAGCTGCAAACCTATTCTTCCATCCTTAAAACACTGGTAAAGGTCATAAAAGCAGAGATGAAGTGCAAACAGTAGCCCATCTGAAAGGGCACTGTCTACATTTGCCCCTTCTCCCCTCTCCTCCCGGTTTTACTAGATCTTTTACGACTCCTTGATTTCCTTCTCATCTTTATCTGCATTAATTGCTCAGGTTTGAGGTATGGTTTCAAGCTGGTAGAGCCAAATGGGAGCAGGTGCTGTGAGTGGAGCAGTTCATCAGCTCTGCTCTTGCTTTCTGGGCAGCACTGTCCCTTGCTCAGTTCCTTTGAGCAGTCACAGGGCATATGAAGGAGGGGTGGGAATGCGGAGCTGATCATGAGGGGAAAGAGCACTGGGGAGGCCCATCACCTACTCTGGGCACTCTGTGCAGACACATCTGGGTGGCTGCAGACTGGCCTGTCTTTAGGATCTATCGCAATGCTGACAGCTCACAAATTTACTTGTCTGTTTTTCCCATGGGTCTTTGTACACGTCTTTCTGGTAGATTATTGTCATTAGATTAAACACATTGCTAAAAGCAAGTGTTTGTCAGTTTTTTTCCTGCCTCTGCCTTCCTCTCTTTATGTTGACATTTACCACTGTTCATGCCATAACAAGACCATTTCCGAAACTTCTCGTTTGTTTCTCGCAGACTTCCAGCTTCAAAAAAACACTCTCTGCCACTGTCTCCAGAAAAAAAGTTACTTTCTTTTGGTTTTGATAACTGCATCACCGCTACCTGTAACTACTTCCTTTCTGCCCTTTCTGCAGCCTGTATCCAATTCACTCCATTCAAACCCTAGTTGCCAATATTACTTTGTTAAGCCCTTTTTTAAACTACTTTACCTTCCTCCACAGTATCTTAGAGCACACAAATTCCGGTTTCTCGTGCCTGCCTTCGTGAGCTCTCACAGCTCCGTGCAGGTCTACACTCTGCACTTCCTTTCCTAATGCTTCCCGCAGCGTAGCTTGTAACCCTGCAATGTTGTTTCTGCATTCATCCACATCTTCTCATGCTCTGCTCCATGGAGCGGATGCATATTCCACCTGCAAACTGTGAACCTGTCTCCTTATATTGGCTCTTCTTTTTTAAGGCCCACAAAAGCTCACTGATACCGATCCCCGCTATTTCAGCATCATAAAGGAAGGAATGAAATAAAATGTTGCAATAGTCTTTCCTGTGACTGCTCCAAACTCACCTGCTATTACTGGTGTTTCAAATTTCCTTGGGATAGAAGCTACCTTTATTTTCGCCAGCTAGTGCTCCAAGGAAGCTGCCGGCACTTAAATCGGGAGGATAAGTAACAGATGGAAAAAAGCATCGCATGTATCTTTCCATTTTACTGACAATGCTCACTCCACTTCTACGTGCAGCATTGAATGTAATAGGCAAGTGCTAGTACTCTGACTGCATTTAACGTAAGGAACTCTCTGCTTCAAAATATAAAACTTATGAACATTAAGCTGCAAGTGAAACTACTAATAAACTGATGGTGAAAATTATTCCAGTGTTCCCTCTGTAATCAGAAGGTTTCATCACTGCCCCATTTGCTTTAGAATCTTGACAAGTAGTGAATGTATTCAAGGCAGAAACCAATGAAACAGCTTTTTTTTTTACAATCTACGCTTTGTCACTACTTCAATGATTTTTCAGTATTTTAGCAGATATAGCACAACTGGATTAACTAGATAAGGAACCTTCTGCTCTTAGGTCACCAGTTCACCTCTGAGACAGGTTGGTGCTGACCAAAGGTCACTTTAGCATTACAATTTTAATAAAGACCAAGACAGAGACAGGCCTTCAACAGGCGTAAAACAATGCTTTAACTTTCTTAATCTGCCCACAGCACATACAACTAGACCAACTTTGTTGCCTGCCAAAGTCAAACTGAGAGTTAGAGAGTTAGGCGGTCATCTAGTTGCCAGATGTCTGGCTGTGTAACTTTCTGGCACTAAGCATTACATAGAGACAGATCTATGGACTGGATCAATTAGCATTACACTTACCATCTGACAACTGTTTGGTCGCCCTCGCCCAGTTCCTAGAGGACAGGTGTTCACATCACAGAAATCACCATCACAATTGGTACGACTAATTGATACGGTTCTTGGCAGTCACAGCAGAGAGGACAAGGACTGAATTAGCACCGAGACCAAAGCACTGTTTCACCCCTAGAGATGGTCTCTTCAGCTCAGGATGTCCAGGGCATTTGGAGGATGCCTTTCTGCCATTGCATGTGTTGTGCTGAGCAGAATCTGCTTGCATTTTGGATCCAGTAAATTTACCCAGCACTAAATTCAATGAGGTTTCCTGGGGGACAAGGGAAAGAAGGGGGGTGGTGAGTCTCTTTAATTTTTGGCTAGATGCCTTAAGAAAGACTTTCTCTATGTTTTTTTGCCATTTCCCAAGTAACTTCTGAGGTTTATTTTGTGTGGGAAAAAAATAATATAAAGTGAGTGCAGAGGCCCTAACAGTATGAGTGTGTCATGAACCATTTTGAGGGAAAAAAGAATAAGTACACTTGCAGAAATACTCAGTCATTTACAGTGACTCCAGTGCTCCCTCATTTCTTCTGTTTTACACTCCAGACAGTCATGTAAAGAGCTTCACGAGTATATTCTCTTGCGGAGCTTGTGGGTATACTTGGTGATTAGACAAATGGGGTTCTGCTTTGGCAAATGTCCATTGCTTTCCCCAGCTGACTTCCAGAATATGCTATAAAATGCAAAGGAAGGCAATAAACCTCCCATCTGCAGCTGAGATTTCTTCTTTGCCAAAGACCCTTTTGCTATCAGCACCTTTAACTATGACTTTCAAAGAAAAGAGAGGTGTAATTTTTTCTGCGGCAGATATTTTACTACATTCACTAGCAGCAGCATCCCAACCTTATGTGAATTGATTCTGAATATTAATCTGAGAATAGAAAAGTCAATAATCATGTAAAATATAGATAGATCTTTGGACCATTATTCTATCCAGAAGAGAAGGCAAGAATTTCAGTTGCTTTCCTATTCTCTTTGCAGTCCTGAACAATACTACTTTTTTATGGTCTATACGTCAACTGCTCATTATTGATTTTTAATACTTTTAGCAGATACAGCATAATTACAGCCAATAATGCAAATACTGCAAGTGAGAAATGCAATTAGAAGACACCAAACACTTCGCAAGCTGGATCAGGAAAAAAAAAAAAAAGATGAAATATTTTGTTTCAGCACTGGGATTTCCTGGTCTTAGCTTTGTATTCTTCAGAGGTTAGTAAAAACAAGAGGAATTCTGCCCTCTACTAAATTCTTATTTCCAATACTAAAGGATTAAAGATGAGCAGATATGAGTCAAAGTCACTTGCCTGAAAAAGCCGTTAGATAGCAGACACTTGCTACAACAGAGGATGTTCATTGACTGTCGCCTTAATTTGAAAGGTATCACGATCATTAATTTTGACAAGTAGCCTCTCCTGTGGGAATCCAAGCCTGAGTCAGTCAGGCTGTTCCTTCAGCTCAGGTAAGTAATCCCTATGCATGTGAAGAGCCCAAATAAATTTCTTTTTACCTAACAAGAAGATCAAAACAGCCACTTGCAGGCTGATGACTGACTACACAAAACAACCAGGAAAGAAAAAATAAAACATAAACCTTTGCAAAACCAAAGAGAAACAAAGTGCCTGGGTTGTCGCTGGCAAAATGTTTTACCCCACTGCCTCCCATCAGGCATGCCAGCGCTCTCCCACCTCCCACCACACAACACCTACAGACCTGAACTAAGGCACATCCGACCCTGCTCTGTGGCTACATATTTGTTACTCATAGGAAGGGTCCCAGAAGGCTTACTCGGGTACAAAAGCCAGATTCTGATCTTTCCTTCTCTTCCTGCCTGCCAGAGATCTTACCTTCTCGTGTCAAGGGACAAGTTAATTCAGACTCACCAGTGCAATGTCTCTTCTTGAATAGTTCCCTGTTGTAGACATTTTTAGTTCTGGCAGCAGAAAGTCCTCTTCCCCTTTCAGGTTTAATTTGCTGGACTAATTGTTCCAAGAAAAAGACCTCGATATTCCAGTTTGTCTTAATCCAGTGGGTGAAACTAAATGAGATGTTCTCGTTTTGTAGTAGGGAGGCAATCACTAAGTTGCTCTGGAAAATGTCCAGGAAATTTGTTTCTGGTCATTTTTTCCCTGAAGAAAAAGTCCAGCTAAACTGTGAATTGTGAATCTGCCTGTTTCCAAAATACAGTATTTGTATTATAATGTACACTGTAGCTTATAACTTTTTTCCCCCAGATAAATTATCCAGATTAGGACAGAGGAATGGTAGCAAGCTGTGATTGCCATGTCCCCACAGCTAAGCAAGTATGCCCCAAAAGCTTTCCTTTCTATAAAGTCAGTGCTAAAAATCTGTCCCAGCTGCCAGGTACTGCTCAGCTATGGATGCAAGACAAAAAAACAATGGTTCACTTCTGACTGCTGGTACTGGAGCAGACCCAGCAAATGCCTGTCCCCAGGTCCCACTTTGAAATCTGAACTCCAGGATGCTGATGGCCAGACATGTCCCAGGCACCCAGGTCTGCCCCCAGAGCGCTTGCCATGAGGCTGTGCTGCTGCCTGGGCTCTGCCTGTCCCTCCTCCCTCGGCTGATTTCCAACCCTCAGCCCCTAGGCAGCAAGGTGCAGGGGAAGCAGCCAGCTATGCATCTGTCTTCTGAACTGCAAGGGAGTGGGTGGTGAGAGGGTTTCCTTCAGCTCCTCCTTGCTCTAGAAGGTTGAGCACCACCCCCATGGTGATTTCCTGGCTGACAATCCCAGAACAGCTAGACAAGAATATAACCAGGGATCACAGAGCATACAAAAATACTCTTTTTCCTGTAGACACCTATGGGGAAAAACTTCTTGCCCCTCAGGCAAAATACAGGTAAGTGCTCTCCCCCACAATCTGCTGGGAGCTCTCTCTCGTTCTTGTCCTTCCAGAGAAGTGCGTTCTTCCTTTCTAACATATAGTATATTTACAGAAATAATCCTTGTTCCTTGTCAGTATCTTCTCAAGTAATCAATTATTTATCCCCAAACTTTTTTTCCTGTTCTCTGTTGCATTTTATATGATGATAAGATACCTGTTGTCTGTGACAGCTATTTACGGTGAGAAAAGAAAATGAAGTTGAATGAGGGACAGTCTGGCCTCAAGAAAACAGAACTCTGGAGGGAAAGCAAACACCTCAGCCGTTTGCCGTATCCCTTTTGCTCTGGTGATACATCCCTTCATCCACATGTTCTTGGTTCCTGAGAAATCTCTAGCGTTACCATGACCAAGGGACAAATCTTGTACTCCTTACTCAGGTGACCACTTGCATTTCATGTAAAAGAGGTCTGTTCTCTATTTCTCTTGGCATTTCAAGCCACTGTGCTACCTTACTGTTGTGTTATTTTGTTCTGACTGACTTCTCCTTGTGGCCCGGGTTTACAAAACACTCTGGGTCGTTTGTTCCTCTCCAGAGCCTCCTTCTTTCAAAAACCTCCTTCCCAGTGATGTGAGGCATAGAAAACCAACATCTAACTGGGTCAACAACTTGCAAATATATTCAGTGATGCTAACAAAGAGACAATGACAGATGACATGAGTAAGTTCTGATTGATTTCCAATCAAATCAATGTTGTCGAATATATCACAAGAACACAGTAGCATTTAAATCACTTTTTTTTTGATTAAAATTTTGGAGAGCTGGTAAAGGTATCATGTGCTTAGGTCAAGTACCCCTCACAAACTGTGAGTGATTTTCTGTGTGATTCAGACCATGACAGAAGGCTGCAGGGTCCACTCTTCCCAGCCTGGTCTTGAGTCTGAAGGTGTTCACTTTGTCGAAAAAGGGTGGGTTGCATACTCAGGCCAGGAGGCTTGGTATGTCTCATGTTATTCTCATCCAGAAATAATCAAGAATCTACCCCAAAGTAAATACACACTGTATGAAGTCCTCTCCATGCCTTGGCTGCATTCTGGAGCTGCACTGCCAGGACTAAGAAAGAAGTGCAGGGAGTATGGGTAGCACAGAGGCTCTGGGTTTCTAGGCAGAAATGCCTGACCTCTGGCAGATCCCTTGAGATATCCTGGTTCCCAGATCCAAACTGCTTTGCCTGTTCCAAGAGGAACAGGGGGAGGCAAGAGATAAATATATACTTAATGCCTTCCTGATGGAACCGTCTGTAGAAAATTCCTCGAGGGAGTTTCCTGTCCTTTTTTGCTTGTTGTTGTGAGTAGGGTATGAACTGACCCATTGGTAGTTATTAGCAACTTTCTTCATTCAGAAAGCTTAAATTAATACAGTGAAGTTATTTACTGTGTGTCCCTCTGTCTTAAAATAATCTTGCAAATAAAAGAATTATTAAAATAACAATGAACCACAAAGAGAATGAAAATGAACTAAAACAGCGTTGTTTACAAACAGCAGTGTGTCCCAGAAAAGGCTGAAGCTTGCCTCTCAGGGTGAAGCACATACAGACTATTCGTCTGACTCCATTTACTGCATTTTCCATTACCAAGGGAAAAAAATCCCAAGCCTTCTCCTGACACACCTTAGTCCAGCACGTGCCCCATTATAACTGCTGGCCTGTGCAGTGTTAGCCTGTAGGAGAGCTATCACTATTGTGTTCTTCTAACAGGAATTCTGCCTTTCTCCCCCATCACAGATGCAAACACATCAGATATTAAACCTGAGAGGAGAACGCTGATGCCCTGCATTGCAGGCTTCCTTTGATGGCTCCAGGGGATATAAAGGTATTTTGCCGTTTCCTCTCCAGAGGCATCTGGTTCAGTCAGGTGCTTCACAGTGCACATGGTCACATTTACTGTTTGGTTCATTCTCCATTGTGCTTCTTCCCCCTCCCCAGTAATCTGTCTGTCCTGGCCTTTCCCAAGCACTTTTATACTGAACTGAAATATTTGTTTATTTCTGGCATGTCCATCTGGTGTTAAGAGGATGAGAAACAGGCACATGTCACTGACACTGCCTGACCGTCAGAAAGACTGTTACAACATCGCACAGATCTGGGGTTTTATGTGTCTCCCCACCTCTAACGCCTTATCAAGCATAAGTGCTATGAGATCCTGTTCAAGTCCTGGTAAATGTCCTCTTGCAAAGGCATCACTTCTTTTATGAAGGCCCAACCATTTTACAAATCACATACATCCATTGTCACAATAGTCAGGCTCTGCAGACCCAAGAATGTTATAAACAAAAAAATAAAACAGATCTAAAACCTAAAAGATAGTTCATGTCTTTAGCAAAATGCTACTTCTCAATTGGCTGAGCAGAACAGAGCCACTGATAGGTTATACTCTCATGTTGCCTTGAGTGCTGGTTTTTTTTTTAATTTATTTCTATCTAATGGTCTTCCTAGCACCTGCTTTAGACAAATCTCTATTTCTTATCCTACTCAAAATAATCTTAAATATTTCTACCATTGTGTTTTTCACTTTCAGTAATGCCAAATAATGTCCAAAAGACCTTTATTAGGGGACTGGAGCATCTCTCCTACGAGGAAAAGCTGAGGGAGCTGGGCTTGTTTAGCCTGAAGAAGAGAAGGCTGAGAGGGGACCTAATAAATGCCCATAAATATCTTAAGGGTGGGTGTCAAGAGGATGGGGCCAGACTCTTTTCAGTGGTGCCCAGCAACAGNACAAGGGGCAAAGGACACAAACTGAAGCACAGGAAGTTCCGTCTGAACATGAGGAAGAACTTCTTCACTCTGAGGGTGACGGAGCACTGNAACAGGTTGCCCAGAGAGGCTGTGGAGTCTTCTTCTCTGGAGATATTCAAGACCCACCTGGANAAGCTCCTGTGCAGCCTGCTCTAGGTGACCCAGCTTCAGCATGGCGCTTGGACTAGATGATCCACAGAGGTCCCTTCCAAATCCAGCCATTCTGTGATTCTGTAATTCTGTGATTCTGTGATTCCAGTTAGATGTCATCTGTGCTGGATCCAGGAAACTACATTCCCCGATGACAATACTTACAGCAGTCCCTAGCTGAGATGGGAGTTGCAGAGGTATCACCCAACCATCTTAATTCCAGCACAAATTATTTCTTGCCCTACTTGTAAAACACCATTTTATCTATGGATGACTCGGGGATGGACTGGAGATATGCTGGAGATCACTTCTGTGTCACTGAGTATTTGATTCTTCAGCCTGCATGGAAGGTATCAATTTTTAATCCCCATGTGGGCTGTACATGGGTTACAAATGGCACTTAGCTGTCAGCACATTCATAGCCTTCGCCTGTAGGACCACAACACAATTTTCAGGTATAAGTCTTCTAGGACTCCTCCAGATGTGAGTGCTCCTCATCCACATAGGGCTTCATCTTGCAGAAGTTTGTTTCGTTTGTCAAACCGTCTTTGGTAGTTGGTCAGGATTTGCTAGAAAATCTCTGAAAGGCCTCTGAAAAGACAATGTAAGACACCTTCATAAGTTTTCTAGCCAACATACAGCAAACAAAAACCGTTTTTCGTGAAGTTTTGAATAGATTAGGATGTCTTAGAATTTTCCTTTGCCATCTCAACATAAGTAATAGGTACTCAAACAATATAAACGAAATATATTGCCTATCATTTTCTATAAACCAGTAACTGAAGTGCATAGAGAAAGAAAACACAAAGTAATACTAAGCATTGTTGGAAGAATCAAGGACACACAGATTGCCTTCGCTGTGCTACTTAAAAGAATATTTTATTAAAAACTTAGTCCCTAGGAAGATTATATCTAGATGAATAGTCTCTGAGTAGGTCGAAGTACTCTCTGTGTTTCAACAGACACCCTCAGATCCAGTGGAAGATGGCCTAGAAGGTCCAGCACACCCAGGAAGACTGAGATTGTTTAGAGTTAATACAGAAACATTAAATGATCTTTTGTTTGAAGCCAGGCTGAGGAAGAGAGTGTGGGCTGTTGATAAGAATGCGAGAATATCAGTTCTTGTGGCAAATCACTACTACTGGTGAGTCACAATGGCTGGGGCTTTTTCCTTCCTGGGGGCATGTCCTTTCTGCCCTTTCTCAGCCAAATCTGAAGCGGGCTTAAGCTTCAATCCTTACAGTATTTTCTTCCATTTGCTCAAAAGGTACTTTTTCCACAAACTTTCCTGGCAACAAAAGAAATCCTTAGAATAGCAGAGGGAAATGTAACAGAAAAATGGGCAGGCATACAGGCTAAGTTACATCAGCTCTTAAATTCTTCCAAAATTGAATTCATACAAACAATAGCAAGTTAGTTGCCAAGCCCAGGTTCAGAATGACTGTAAATAAAAGGGATTCTGTGCCAAAAAGTGCTATGCTGGGGATACGTGGCATTATTTTTGGTTGAAATAGTAGACTACTGCACAGTAGAACTGTAGAATAATTACATTTATGTTTTTTCTTTACATTTCCTTCCACTAACAGAATACAGCATATACAAATTTTTGTTGGAGAAGCTGTCAAGTGACATCTCCCTTTTGTCGAGAAAAGTCTCAGTTAAGTTAAACAGATCACAGTTTGATGACCAATTTAATCATTTAACAGTAGACCTTTGTATGTGAAGATGATTGTATAGAAAGTAAAGAAAGGTGTCATTGGCTTGAGGCTACTGAATAAGTAGAACCACTAGTTGCATTATTAAAAGAAGTTGTGTCTCTAATTTTTTCCTGCGGCAGGTAAAACCGAAAGATAACTCTCAAATGTCAAAACGCCAGTGTTAGTGAATGTAGTGCAGGAGAGAAAATTCCCAGTGCTGCTACAGGTAAAACAAATTTTAAGGAGGATTCTAGCACTTTTGTAATGATGGAATACAACCTTAGGCAATATAAATTCATAATCTCTCAGGACGAATGGCCTTTAAAAATGCAACAGATTACCCAATTCACCACCGAAACGGGATTTGCTCTGGCAGCCTTTCAATGCCTGTAATACACACTACAGAACTTCCCATTAACATGATACTTGCATTATCTTTGAATTTTTCATCCCAACCTGATAGACTGTCAATAAAATCATGCTAATAATAACACCCGCGTTAGTCTGGGCGTCTGAGTCTCTGTCATTCCTTCTGCCTCCTCTTTCCCCCATTACCTCTCCTCGTAGTGGGTTTATGCAAGCCAGGCAGAGCAGAGCAGCCACGGAGCTGCCTTGCTCAGGTGCAGAGGAATTTCTCTGCTGTAACTGAGTTGTGCAACGCACAAAGCAGCGTCGCTGGCTCTGGCTCTGCACCCTCGTCCCTCTGGTGACTGCTCCCCCTCCCGAGGGGGTTTGTGATGATGGCACGGGAGTGGGGAGGAGGGCATACCTGATGTATCGGGTCAGACAACCCAGCACCCACCCAGCAGTGGCTGCAGATGCTTTGGAAGATGCAGCTGTGGGATGGGGAGGGTGTGGAGGAGGGAAAGAGGCTGAGGTGGGGACTATTTCTGCAGTGGTTTTTCACGCTGCTCCCCAGTCGAGTTGGTCTTACCTCTCTGCATTCCTTCACTCTATCTTTGGCCATAACAGGCTGATGTATCATCCAAAAATGAAATGAAATATTTCTCCCACTTAAATTCATTTTAGCAAGCAAAGTTTGATTTTTTTTTTTATTTAAGTAAAACAAATGACAAAGCTTAAAGTAGCCTGATTAATTGTGACTAATAGGCATTGCCACTGGATGGATGGCTGACAGGCTGTGTGAAACAGGTTTAATGGTTCTGCTTCAGCTATAAAAGACAAATGTTCACTTTACGCCACTACTCGAGTGCAGGGCACAAATTAATTTTAGCTTTGTAAATATCACCATTACTTTTTGTTATTAAATTTACATTTTTTCCTTCTCTTGTAAAAGTAAGAAAGATAGGATGGAACCCAAACCTCTTTTATTTATTTAACTGTGTCTTTTACAAAAATTACCATTTACCCAAATGCAACCTTATTGCATCTGGTCTAAGAATGCTTATGCCAAAAAGCTGAGGAGACTTCTATAACAGCCATGATGTTACGTCTTCAAAAAACAATCATAAAGGAACAGACTCTTAATTGAAAGAAGCCTGCTAATAACAGTGCTCTTTCTAATAAATGTTTGCTATCAAAGTAAGTGGTAAAATAATTATTTTTCTATGTGTATAGATTATAAATTTGATAGGCTTACTCATTTAATGGTCTTTCTGTAGATTCAATAGCGATGAATTTATATCTCATGCTGTATCACTCTCTAAGAGATGTGGTCACTGCACACTGGTTTGAAAGAGTTGAGATTAAAACATGCAGAAGATAAAGAAGTTTAAGTTGTGTTCAGCCTACACAGAGCAATATGAAATAAAACCCTAATATGCTACTCTATATTTTACTTTCACTCTTCTTCCTGGAACAATTTAACCAGATGCTCTGCTGATTACCTTTACCACTGCTTAATGAATTTTACTCTACTATACATTCTGTACTTTCAAGACTTACTAAATCTTCAGAGAAAAGTCTGGGTCAAAGTCTGTGCAGTGCAGATTTAAGGTCCTTTACCTGGAGTTTGGACTAGCTTTCCTCAGATGCTCATTCATTTCTGTGAGGTTTGGACTTTAATGCCACAACTGTACAGCGCAGCTTAGCTTGCTTGCACAGAGCAGCCATCTCCTGAGGTTTCTCTCGCAACTGCTGGAAACCAATTTTCCTCAGTCACTCCAGCTCCTCAGCTCAAACTGGCAAACTGACTGGTTCACATCACAGGATGGCTTTTTTTCTTTTGTATAGCTTGTTCATGAGAATAAAATATGAAGTGCCCTAGGCCCACTTTGTGTGTGTGTGAGTGGGTAGGTTTTTTTTTTTCTTTATGTGCTCCCATAATGTACAGGAAACAAAAAATTCTGACTTTGACCAGCAAAGACATGCAAATTCAGAGAACTTCAAACTCTTCCCCTACCATGCACCTCAGGAAGGAGCAAGCCAAAGTCATTTAGAAAAAATCACACATGGGAAGGGGCCTTGAATTTTATAAGAGCTTTCTCCAATTATCTTTTACCAGTCATGCCTTATTCCCTAATCACTGATTTGCACGCACCATTGTGTAAAAGCTGGTCATGGTGACAGTGCACATAGTGAAAACCTTTGAACTAAATTTACCATCCTTGTACCAAAATGTCCACCAATCAACCTGTGCTAAAACCACGTATTTGAACATTTTTTTTCTACTTATTTTTGACTAGAGGTAGTACCAGCACAGAAAGGTTAAAATTTCAGCATGTCTCTGCCCACCTTGTTTCCTTGTCCAAGTTCTGGCTTAACGTTGGCTCATTTCAGCAATGTGTAGGGACATGATCTGGATCAGACTGAACTGGGGTAGACAATAAGGAGAGGGAAAGATTAGTACAGATGCAGTAAAAGAATGAATACGGTAATTCAAAATGACAAAAATGGGCATGAAGTTGCACTGCTCCAACTTTGAAACATTTGACACAAATGTTAAAAGGAGATATTTCCATGGCATCTGCATTTAGGAGAGTTATTTCCATGAATATTTCCACCCTTATTTAGTATATTTTTCATAGTAGAATGACACTATTCCCCTTGGGCCCTCAGTTTTTAATGCTGTATTGAAGGTAGAAGTAAAAGACTAAGAATCCCCTTAACACAAGTAACCTTGCATAGAGAAATCAAGGAACAAATCTTCACCAAACATGCATGTAGGTAAAACAGGATACATTTTTAAGATTTTTTTTTTTCTTTTTACTGATGCAATGTATTTTTAAAAGAATTTGGGGATTGACTCTGTCAAACAGTCTTAGCTAGAAAAAGAAGATCTTAAACCTGGGAAAATCAAATGGTTCATAGGAGCAGAGAACTAGAAAAGATGTCTTTGGTCACTAAGTCTTACCCTCTGCTATCAGATAGAAGGTTATTATCATTTAGTCCCATTTCATAAATTGATCAAGTTCCCTATTAAATGAAACCAGATAATTGTTCATAGCTCCAGGTGAAAGGCTGTTTTAGAAACTCAAGTCTTTAACAGTTAGAATATGCTTCTAATACTTAGCCCAGATTTATTCAGTTTATATATATATTCATACTTGTGACAACATTGTCCTTTAGATGAAAAAGCAATTTTTCTTGCCTGGTGTTTACACCCTTGATGTTTTTACAGGGAACAATTAGCTTCCCTTTCACCCTGTGCTTTCTAGATTGCACAGGCGATGTTTTCATGTGGCCCCTTAGCCAGATGCGTTCTCATTTCCCTTCATGTCCTGTAGCCTTTCTGTGGCCCTTGCCCAGGTGGCAGGTCCTGGACACAAGGAGACCCAGAGCTGCTCGCTGAACTTGGAGGACAGCCCTTGCAGTGCTGCCGGCACTGCTGTGCCTGCATGGGAACTGTCACCCATGTGGGGATCACGGCTACCTTCTCCATCAGTCTGACAACTTAGATCCAAGGCATGACCAACAAGAACTTCTCAGTCTTCCCTCTTCCCAACATGGTTTCTAGCTAAAGAGCAAAAGTTTGTGTAATGATAACCTCCAAGCACACAAATCTGCACTCTGGGTGTGGTGCTGTTCTTCTAGCTCTTTCTGCATTTAAGATGTCTCCCAGATCTTTGTGACCAGTAATTTTACATTTTTTTTAGAACAGTCCCACTTTTTGCACTACTGTTTCAAAATGAAGCTCACAAATAAAGGCTAGGTCCTAGTAACCTTGTAAGCCCACATGCTTGCAACAGGTAACCTCATTCCAGGACTGAATCTCCCTCCTCAACATAAGCCATTGACATCTCCCTTCAGTTAGTTTCTTGTCCATGTTATACTTTTTGAACTAATTCCCAACTTCTTCAGCTTAACTAATAATTTCCCATGTGGCACCTCATTACCTACTTTTCAGAAGTCCATAGAGATGAGACCTGCTGCATTTCTTCAGTCAAGAAAATCTGTTATCTCAGGGAAGAAAGGTACCCAGTTACTCCGCCACAGACGGCCTTTCGCAAACTCACA